>Ga0207755_100409_pt1 | contig 20513 bp, 22 predicted proteins | sample A23P2SouthBayCA_FD_187734 | JGI IMG/M metagenome (GOLD analysis project Ga0207755, IMG submission 187734) | Aerobic enrichment media microbial communities from Bioluminiscent Bay, La Parguera, Puerto Rico - A23 P2 (SPAdes) | ecosystem: Environmental > Aquatic > Marine > Unclassified ...
CGCGAACCCGCCGATCGATCCCGACGTCCGCCCCCCGGTACACCCAGCGCGTCGAGAACTGCGGAATCGGCGCGATAGCCCACGGCCCCACGTCCACGAACTGGTAGCCCGTCCCGTCCGCCGCCGCGCTCGCGTTCGACCCCGCGGCCACGCCCGCCGGCAGCGTCGCGTGCAGGCCGTCGAGCGCCCTGCTCCCGCCGTACGTCTGATTCACCGCGCTCGTCATCGAGAGCGTCGGCGTCCCCGTCTCCCCGTCCCACTCGTAGCCGTCGCTCGTCCGCGAGAACCCGCGCGTCGACACGACCGTGACAGTCTCCGGCACCGTCACCGTCAGCGACGTCACCCGATCCGGGACGTCGTAGCTCGACGTGACGCCGATCTCACCGGGCGTCCCCGGCGTGAGCGACAGCGACACCGTCCTCGTGATGTCCGACGCCGACGACGCGCCCGCACCGCCGACCGCCGCGCCCGACGCGAGCGCGGCGACGACGACGAGCGCGGCCGCGGCGACGGCGCGCGCCTGCATGCCCGAATCGTCGACCGCCCACCGGAAGTAGCTTCCTGCCCCGCGTCGGCCTCGCCCCGAACCACGCCCGCCGTGACGCTCGCCTGTCTGCGGGTCCTCGCTATCGCTCGGACCCGCCCGTCGCTCGCGTGTCGTCGCGTCGCTCCTCCCGCTCGCGTTCCCGTGGTTCCTCGATGGCGCTCGGAACCACGTTCTCCGACACGTTCTTCCCACCCGCCCGGCTACGTCGGGTATGGTCGAGAACGTCATCTGGCCCGCCTACTTCGACGCGACGCTGTCGCGTCGCGAGGGCCGTCGCGTCCCGCACTCGCTCGCCGTCGACGACCCGACGGTGGACGAGGTGGCGGAGGCGGTCGGACAGGTCGGCTACGACGCCGTCATCGAGCGCGACGTCTCGTATCCGCGCCAGCACTGGACGGCGTCCGGGCGCGTGCTCGTGAAGGACGCCGAGGACGCCGGGAAGTCCGACCTCCTGCAGGCCGTCGGGGCGTACGTCGCGGCGCTCCGCGAATGAAGCGCGCGGGCGAGGTGGTGCGGAGCGCGCAGGGACTCGCCATCGTGCGCTGTGCCGGCGAGGACCACCCGGACGTCGGCGCGGAAGTCGTGGACGAACGCCTCACGGACGTCGGGCGCGTCGTGGACGTCTTCGGGCCGGTGTCGCGCCCGTATCTGGCGGTGACGCCGGACGACGCCGCGCCGGCGTCGCTCCTCGGCGCGAAACTCTACGTCCGCTGACGGGCGAACGCGGCGACGCGCTTCGGTGACGAGAACGAAAACGTAGAAGGCGCCGGCGCGGGACGGTTCGGGCATGAAGCGACGCCACGGCGTCCTCGCGGCCTGCGCCGGCATCTTCCTCACGTTCCTCGCCGTGCAGGTGGGGGCGCTCGCGCTCGTCGAACCGTTCAAGGAGGCGGGCTATCAGACCGTGCAGGACCCGCAGAACCCGACGAATAGCGCGCTCTACGTCGGCGTCCTCCTCGTCGCGACGGCGGTGATGCTCGCCGCGCTGAAGTACGGCGGCGAGCAGGTGCTGCGCGCGTTCATCCTCGCGACGGGCGGCCTCATCACCGCCTACGTCGCCAGCGTCCTCCCCGCCGTCGCCGTCGGCGGCGTGAACGTCCTCCCGTGGGTCGCCGCCGGCGTCCTCGTCGGCGCGCTCCTCGTCCACCCCGAGTGGTGGGTCATCGACCTCGCGGGCGTCGTGATGGGCGCGGGCGCGGCCGCGCTCTTCGGCATCAGTTTCGGCGTCCTCCCCGCCATCGTCCTCCTCGCGGCGCTCGCCGTCTACGACGCCGTCAGCGTCTACGGCACCGAGCACATGCTCACGCTCGCGTCCGGCGTCGTCGCGCTCAAACTCCCCGTCCTCCTCGTCTATCCGACGACGCGCGAGTTCTCCTTCCGCGAGCGCGCCGCGGAGATGGCCGCCCGGGACGACGACGCGTCAGAGGCGGACGCGGACGCCGACGATGCGGATGGGGATGCGGATGCTGGGGACGGCCGCGCCGTCGACGCGAGCACGGCGGGCGAGGCCGCGGCGTCGGGCGAGGACGCGACGGGCGGCGAGTCGGGGCGGGACAGCATCATGATCGGTCTCGGGGACGCGGTGATGCCGACCATCATGGTCGCGTCCGCCGCGTTCTTCGTCACCGACGTCCCGACCGTCCTCGGGGTTCCCGTGCCCGCGGTCACCGCGCTCGTCGGCACGATGATCGGACTGTTCGTCCTCCTGCGGATGGTGCTGAAGGGGCGCGCGCACGCCGGCCTCCCGCTCCTGAACGGCGGCGCGATTCTCGGCTACCTCGTCGGCGCGCTCGCGTCCGGTCTCTCCGTGCTGTCGGCGCTCGGCCTCGCGTCGTACGTGTAAGCCCCTCTCACGAACCAAAGGGTGTATGACCGACTCGTCACGTAGTGCGGGCAATGACGGACACGGCTCTCACCTGCGGGGTGGTCGCGGATGTCTGACGCCGCGCTCACGGACGCCGAGCGGGCGCGGCGGCGGGCCGCGGACGCCGAGCGCGTCGTCGTGAAGGCGGGGACGAACTCGCTCACGGACGAGGAGTCCAATCTCGACGACGAGAAACTGGACAAACTCGTCGACGACATCGCGGCCCTCCGCGAGCGCGGCGCGGACGTCCTGCTCGTCTCCTCGGGCGCGGTCGGCGCCGGCCTCGGGATGATGGGGCTCGACGAGGACCGGGAGACGGTGGAGGAGTCCCAGGCGCTCTCGACGGTCGGGCAGGGGCGGCTGATGCACCGCTACACGGAGAGTTTCGCGCGCTACGACGCGCGCGTCGCCCAACTCCTCCTCACGGAGCACGACCTGGAGGACCCGGAGCGCTACACGAACCTCCAGAACACCATCGAGACGCTCTTCGAGTGGGGCGTCGTCCCCATCGTGAACGAGAACGACGCGGTGGCGACCGAGGAGATACGGATCGGCGACAACGACATGCTCTCCTCGTCGCTCGCCGTCGGCGTGGACGTCGACCTGCTCGTGACGCTCACGGACGTCGACGGCGTCCACACCGGGAACCCGAAGCGCGACCCGGACGCGGAGCGCATCGACGCCGTCGGCCGGAACTACGCGGACGTCCAGGCCGCCGTGGAGGCGAGCGCGAGCGGCGGTTTCGGCGGCATCCTGACGAAGGTGGAGGGCGCGCGTCGCGTCGCGGAGCACGGCGCGCCCGCCATCATCGCGAAGTCGACGACCCCGGACGTCCTCGGTCGGATCGCGCGCGCCGAACCCGTAGGAACGATATTCCTCCCGGTGAACGGTGATGACGATGAGTGAGGACACCGAGACGAAGGTCGTCGAGGCCGAGGGGGCGGCTCTCGACCTCGCGAACGTCCCGAACGACGAACGGAGCGCCGCGCTGCACGATATCGCGGACGCTATCGAGGACGAGTCAGAGCGCATCCTCGACGCGAACGCGGAGGACGTCGCGGCCGCGGAGGAACTGTTGGAGGCGGGCGAGTACAGTCAGGCGCTCGTGGATCGCCTGAAGCTCGACGAGGCGAAACTGGAGAGCATCGCGGAGATGGTGCGCAGCGTCGCCGGCCAGGACGACCCGCTCGGGGAGACCCTGGAGGCGCGACGGCTCGATCGCGACCTCGAACTCTACAAGGTCGGCGTCCCCATCGGCGTCGTCGCGACCGTCTTCGAGTCGCGGCCGGACGCGCTCGTTCAGATCGCCGCGCTCGCGCTGAAGTCGGGGAACGCGGTCATCCTGAAGGGCGGGAGCGAGGCGAGCGAGTCCAACCGCGTGCTCTACGACATCATCCGCGAGGTCACGGACTCGATGCCGGACGGCTGGGCGCAACTGATCGAGGCTCGCGAGGACGTCGAGACGCTGCTCGGAATGGACGAGCACGTCGACCTCGTGATGCCGCGCGGCTCCTCGGCGTTCGTCAAGCACGTCCAGGACAACACGAAGATCCCCGTGCTCGGCCACACGGAGGGCGTCTGCCACGTCTACGTCGACTCGGAGGCGGACCTCGGGATGGCCGAGGACGTCGCGTTCGACGCGAAAGTCCAGTATCCCGCGGTCTGTAACGCCGTCGAGACCCTCCTCGTCCACGAGGACGTCGCCGCCGACTTCCTCCCCGGGATGGTCGAGCGCTACGAGGACGCGGGCGTCGAACTCCGCGGGGACGAGCGCACGCGCGACATCGTGGACGTCGACGAGGCCACGGAGGCCGACTGGCGCCAGGAGTACGGCGACCTCGTGCTCTCCATCAAGGTCGTCGAGTCGCTCGACGCCGCGGTGAGCCACGTCAACGAGAACGGCTCGAAGCACACCGAGTCCATCCTCACCGAGGACGCGGACCGCGCCGGGGACTTCATGACGCGCGTCGACGCGGCGAGCGTCTTCCACAACGCCTCCACGCGCTTCGCGGACGGCTACCGCTACGGTCTCGGTGCCGAAGTCGGCATCAGCACCGGGAAGATCCACGCCCGCGGCCCCGTCGGCCTCGACGGCCTCACCACCTACAAGTACTATCTCGAAGGCGACGGCCAACTCGTCGCGTCCTACTCGGGCGAGAACGCGAAGCCCTACCTCCACGAGGAGTTCGACGGCGAGTGGGTGCCGGGCAGGCGGAGCGACGGGTAGTCGCTCCGCCGAACGAGCGACCGCTGAGCGAAGCGAGGCGGGAGCAGGATGACGGACCGGTAGGTCCGCCGAACGGACGCGCGGGGAGGAACGACCCGCGCGTCGCGAGCGACGGGTAGTCGCTCCGCCGAACGAGCGACCGCTGAGCGAAGCGAGGCGGGAGCCACTTGTCCGAGCCGTAGGTTCGGACGAACGCGCGAGCGGTGTAACCGCGAGCAGGCTGGCGGACCGGGGCCGAACGAGTCCTATTCTTCGCGGTCGTCGCTCTCGTTCTCGGGTTCTTCGACGCCGAGGGCGTCGCGGACGCGCTTGGTGACGACGCGGTCGACGATGGCGAGCAGGTCGGCGTCCGTGGCGTCGTCGGCGAAGATGCCGAGCGGTATCTCGCCGCCGGCCATCTCGCGGTGGCCGCCCGCGCTCCCGACGTCGGCGAACGCGTCGCGGAGGGCGTCGCCGAGGTGGACGCGCGGGTCGGTGGAGCGCGCGCTGAGCTGGATGGCGTCGTCGACGACGCCGAAGACGACGCTGGTCTCGACGCCTTCGAGGCCGGCGAGGTAGTCGGCGGCCTGCGGGAGCGCGTCGCGTTCGGCGGTGCGGCCGACGGTGGAGACGAGGACGGAGCCGTTGACGCGACGGTTCTCGATGGCGTCGGCGATGGCGTCGACTGTCGCGCCGCTGACGGCGGGTGAGGCGAGTTGTCGGAGGAGGTCGGTGTCGGCGTGGTCGTGGAGGAAGCCGGCGGCGTCGTATTCGGCGCGCGTGACGCCGCGGAGGAAGGAGAGCGTTTCGCGGCGGACGGCGAAGAGGAGGGCGGTGGCGAGTTCGGCGTCGAGTTCGACGTCGAGTTCGCGGACGTACTCGGTGAGGATGGTGGCGGTGGCGCCGACGGCTTCGCGGTGGTCGACGAACCGGGCGTCGATGCCCTCGCGGGGATGGTGGTCGACGACGACGTCGACGGGCGTGCCCTCGGGGACGCGGTTGTTCGCGCCGGGGACGCTGTGGTCGACGAACGCGAGGAGGTGGCCGGGCTCTCGGTCGGTGACGGCGTCGGGGTCGAACGGCTGGAGGGCGACGTCGAGGACGTTGACGAACGCGCGGTTCTGCTGGTGGCTGATCTCGCCGCTGTAGACGATGCGGCGTTCGTCGACGCCGGCGGCGGCGGCGATGCGGCCGAGCGCGAGCGCGCTCGCGAGACAGTCGGGGTCGGGGTTGTTGTGGCAGACGACGGTGAGCGCGTCGCCGTCCGCGAGGAGCGCGCGGAGGTCGGTGGCGGCGCTCATCGCATCGCGTCGCTCCCGGGCGCGAACGAGACGGGGTCGCCGCGCCCGCGCTCTCGCGCGCGCTCGTAGAGCATGTGGGCGGCGGCGACGGTCTCGATGGCGGTACCGCCGGAGTCGAAGACGGTGATCTCCTCCTCGTTCTCGCGGCCGCTGATGCGGTTGACGAGGACGTCGCCGAGTTCGCCGTGGACGTGGTCGTCGCCGATGGCGCCCTCTTCGCGGGCGAGGATGAGCGATCCGGCGTCGGTTTCGGCGCGCGCGGCGAGGTCGAGGACGTAGGTGGCGCGTTCGACGGTTCGCGCGTCGAGTTCGCGCTTCTCGGGGTCGTACTGGCCCATCGCGGTGACGTGCGTGCCGGGTTCGAGGTGGTCGCCGTCGAAGACGGGTTCGGGGGCGTTCGTGGCGGTGACGACGATGTCGGCGTCCTCGATGGCGGCGGCGGAGGACGCGACGGCGGCGACGCTCGCGTCGAGTTCCTCGTTCATCTCGCCGGCGAAGTCCTCGCGGTGTTCCTTCGTGGGGGAGTAGACCCAGACGGTTTCGAGGTCGCGGACGGTGGCGGTGGCGCGGAGTTGTCCCCGCGCTTGCGCGCCGCTCCCGATGAGGGCGAGCGAGGTGGCGTCGGGGCGCGCGAGCGCGTCGGTGCCGACGGCGCCGACGGCGCCGGTCTTGTAGGGGTTCATCGCGGCGCCGTCGAGGACGGCGAGGGGTTCGCCGCTGTCGGCGTCGAATATCGGGGTGGCGAACCAGGCGTCGCGTTCGCCGAAGCCGGCGCTGTACATGTAGCCGCCCATCGCGCCGGTCTCGGGGAGGACGGCGGCGTACGTGGTGAACATGCCAGGGGGGTCGCCGTTGAGGAGTTTGGTTCGGGGTTCGGCGGGGGCGCCCTCGCCCCGTTGTCGGTAGGCGTCGCGGACGGCGGCGACGTACTCGCCGGGGGCGGCGAGGTCACGGACGTCGTCGCTGGTGAGGAACAGGGCGTCGGTCATGGCGCACGTTTCGGCGAGCGCGCGGAAAAGCGTTTAGTCGCTGGTCGGGACGGGGTCGTCGGGCGCGGGGGCCGCGGTAGGCGCGGGGGCGGGCGTCTCGGCGGCGGACACGACGGGGTCGTCGCGGGGGCCGTTGACGAACAGGGCGTGTCCGACGAGCGCGACCGCCACCCCACCCGCGGCGGGTATCGCGACTGTCGTCCCGTAGCCTGCGAGAGTGAGAGTGGCTGCGACGGCGACGAACGCGACGGGGATGAGCCCCAGGATGTGGTCGTAATAACTCGTCATAATCTAATCTATACTATGCCTCATACTCATATAAGTGTTTCCCATAGATGACCCGTCGCCTCTGAGTAAGCACCACATAAGTTATAGAGCGCGCCGGGGGCCGCGAACACCGTCGTGAGAGCCGAACGAAACGAGACGGCGCTATCGACGCGACGCGAGGAGCGCCGCCGAGCGAGCGATCCAGAGGAAGAGCGTGCCGAAGCCAGCGACGACGGCGGCGAACACCGGGTCGAATCCGATGGGAAAGACCCCACTCAGCAGGAGAATCTGTGCGAGGACGTCCGCTCCGAGCCACGACAGGAGCGTCCACCCGAAGAGCCCGCGCCACGAGCGCGCCCCCGGCCCGTACGCGCGCAAGAGCGGCGCGGCGACGACCCACGCGACGGCGAACGGCGCGACGACGGCGACGAAGCGCAGGGGGTTCGCCGCGTCGTACGCGAGCATCGAGTGCTGGTACTCGCCGGCGAGCACGAACGCCAGTATCGCAACCGCGTCCGCCGCGGCGAACAGGCGGACCGTCTCCCGGTCCACGGTCAGAATCGACATACCCGCGATTGGGTCGGCCGCGTTATGCCCGTACCGGATTCCGCGCCCCGCGGACCCCGTCGGCGCGCCCGGTGCGACGTCACAACGCTGAAACCCCCCGCCCGCGAACGCTCGCGCATGGACACGAAACACGAGGGCCGTACGACCTCGCCGATGCAGCCGTACACGCGAAAACAGGTGGGATACGGCGCCGTCGCCTTCCTCGTCGGCGTCGTCGTGACGCTCGTCCTCCCCTTCCTCTAGTCCATCGCCGCCGCGAGCGTCTCGCGCAGTGCCGCGACGTCCGCGTGCTCGTAGGACGCCGTCTCGCCGTCGACGTCGAGCGAGAGCGCTCCCGAGTCGTCCGAGACGCCGAGTTCGACGACGGGTGCGACGCCGTCGAACGCCGCGCGGACCGCCTCGGGGTTCGTCGTCTCCACGAGCGCCCGCCCGGGCGCCTCCGAGAACAGCGCCGCGCGGGAGGGCACCGAGACGTCCGCGCCCGCGCCCGCCGTGAGGGCCTCCGCGAGCGTCACCGCGAGGCCGCCGTCGCTCACGTCGTGGACCGCCGTCACGTCGTCGTCGCCCGCGAGGGCCGCGAGCGCCGCGACGACGTCGCCCGCGTTCTCCGGGAGCGCGGGGAAGCGGTCCGTCCCGCCGAACTCGCGGAGGAGTTCCGCGCCGCCGAGCGACTCGTCGTGCCCGCCGACGAGCAGGAGCGTCCCCTCGCCCGCGAGCGCGGACCCGGGCGCGTGCACCGACTCCGTAGTGCCGAGCATCGCGAGCGTCGGCGTCGGCGGAATCGGGCCCGCGACGCTGTCGTTGTAGAGCGAGACGTTCCCGCCGACGACGGGGACGGAGAGGTCCCGGCAGCCGTCCGCGAGGCCGTCCACGATGGCCGAGAAGCCGCCGTAGACGTCCGGTTTCTCCGGGTTCCCGCCGTTCAGGCAGTCCACGGCCGCGACCGGCGTCGCGCCGACCGCCGCGAGGTTCGTGGCGTTCTCCACGGCCGTCGCGTACGCGCCCCGATAGGGCTCACAGGCCGTCCAGTTCGGGTTCGCGCCCGCGGCGAGCGCGATACCGGGCGCGTCGTCGACGACGTCCGGCGTCGCCACGTCCGCCCCCGCGGCGGCCTCACGGCTGTCGCCGTTCGGGCCGTTCGCTTCGTGGAGCGCGAGCACCGCGGCGTCGTCGCCGGGTCGGACGGCCGTTCGCGCGCCGACCTCGTGGTCGTACTGGCGGTAGACCCAGCGCTTCGACGCGCAGTTCGGACTCGACACGACGGCCTCGAACGCCTCGTCGAGACGGGGGAGGTCGTAGTCCGTCTCGGGCGTCTCCGGCTCCGTCGTCGGGAGGTCGTTCAGCGGCGCGCCGTCCGCGAGGAACTCCGCGGGCGCGTCCACGACGACGTCCCCCTCGAACTCGCAGACGTAGCGGCCGTCCCCGGTGACTTCGCCGATGTCCGAGCAGCCGAGGTCGTACTTCTCCGCGATGTCGCGCACCGCGTCGACGTTCTCCGGCGTGACCTCGTAGACCATGCGCTCCTGGGACTCCGCGAGCAGGATCTCCGTCTCGTTCATCTCGGGTTCGCGCTGGTGGACGTCGTCGAGGGTGAGCCGACAGCCGAGGTGGCCCTTCGCGACGAGTTCGGAGGACGCGCCGCCGAGGCCCGCCGCGCCCAGGTCTCGCGCGGACTGCACGAGACCGGCGTCGACGAGCTCCTCGTTCGCCTCGACGAGGCGCTTCTCCGCGTACGGGTCGCCGACCTGGACCGCCGGGCGGTCCTCCGTCTCCGCGTCCTCCGCGAGGTCCTCCGAGGCGAAGGAGGCACCACCCAGACCGTCCCGACCGGTCGAGTTCCCGACGAGCACGAGGCGGTTCCCGGGACGCTGGGCCTCCGCCGTGACGAGACGGTCCGGCGAGAGGAGTCCGACGCACGCGACGTTCACGAGCGGGTTCCCCTCGTAGCCCTCGTGGAACGCCGTGCTCCCCGAGACGGTGGGGACGCCGATGGCGTTCCCGTAGTGGCTGATGCCCTCGACGACGCCTTCGAGGAGGTAGCGCGAGTGCTCGCGGTCGAAGTCGCCGAAGTAGAGCGAGTCCGCGAGCGCCACGGGGTACGCGCCCATCGAGAGCGTGTCCCGGACGATGCCGCCGACGCCCGTCGCGGCGCCGTCGAACGGGTCGACGTACGAGGGGTGGTTGTGCGACTCGACGCCGAACGTCGCGTACACTCCCTCGGCGACTTCGACGACGGCGGCGTCGTCGCCGGGCCCGACGACGACGTCCTCGCTCTCCGAGTCGAACGCGGAGAGCAGCGGTAGCGAGGAGCGATACGCGCAGTGTTCGCTCCAGAGGTTCTCGAACAGCGCGGCCTCGGCGCGCGTCGGGTCGCGGCCCAACTCGCCCACGACGCGTTCGCGGTCCGACTCGGCGAGAGTCATTCAACTACGTGTACCAACACGCGCCATTAATGCGTTTCTATGTGCACGTTCGTGGGCACCGTCGGCCCGCGCGAGCGGCACCGCCGCGAGCCACGTCGGCCCGAACGCGAGAGAGGGGCGACGAGGCGGCGAGCGCTGACCGCAGGGATGCGCGAGCGGCGCTCGGGCGGCCTCTCGCGAACCGGCGCGCTTTTGCCCGCCCGCGCCGAACGCCGAGGCGTGCTGTCGGTCGAGCTCCACGCGCACTCCGATCTCTCCTACGACGGGCGCGACCCCGTCGAGATGCTGCTGGAGCAGGCCGCCGCCGTCGGCCTCGACGCCCTCGCCGTCACCGACCACGACGAGTACGAGGCCTCCCGGCACGCCGCCGACATCGCCGCCGACTACGGCCTCGTCGGCATCCCCGGGATGGAGGTGACGAGCGCCGCCGGCCACGTCCTCGCGCTCGGCATAGAGCGCGCCGTCGAACCCGGACGACCGTTCGGGGAGACCATCGAGCGCATCCACGACGCCGGCGGCATCGCCGTCGTCCCCCACCCCTTCCAGGAGTCCCGCAGCGGCGTCGCCGCGAACGTCACGCGCGACGAAATCGCGTCCGCGGACGCCATCGAAGTGTACAACTCCCGCCTCCTCACCGGCCGCGCGAACCGACAGGCGGAGTCGTTCGCGCGCGAACGCGGCCTCCCGATGACCGCCGGATCGGACGCGCACATCGCCGAGATGGTCGGGCAGGCCGTCACGCGCGTGGACGCCGACGACCGGACCGTCGAGAGCATCCTCGACGCCGTTCGGGCCGGTCGAACGAGCGTCGAGGGCAAACGCACGCCGTGGCACATCAGCTTCCGGCAGGCCGCCGGGGGCGCGAAGCGCCGCGTGCGCAACCGCATCCGCGAGTTCTTCTAGGCCACGTCGCTTACGGGGCGCCCGCGAGACGCCTCGCGCATGGTCGGACCCCTACTCGAGGACCGGACCGCCGTCGTCACCGGCGGGTCGAGCGGTATCGGACGCCACATCGCCGAGCGGTTCGCGGCGGAGGGCGCGCGCGTCGTCGTGGCGGACGTCCGCGAGGCCCCCCGCGAGGGCGGGACGCCGACGCACGAACTCGTCACCACCGACTACGACGTGGACGCCACGTACGTCCAGTGCGACGTCACCGACCTCGACGACCTGGAGACGGCGGTGGACGCCGCTGACGCCTACGGCGGCGTCGACGTCATGGTGAACAACGCCGGGGTGATCCGCGAGGGGCCGTTCACCGAGGTGACGGAGGACGAGTTCGACCGACTGATGGACGTGAACGTGAAGGGCGTCTTCTTCGGCGCGCAGTACGCCGCGGAGAAGATGGTCGGCGACGGCGGCGGGGCGATCATCAACATGTCGAGCGTCGCCGGCCTCCGCGGGAGCGCGAACTCCGCGACGTACTCCGCATCGAAGGGCGCCGTCCGCCTCCTCACGTACGCGCTCGCGGGCGAACTCGGCCCGGAGGGCGTGCGCGTGAACGCCATCCACCCCGGCGTCATCGAGACGGAGATGACGCACGAGGACGTCGAGACGGCGGCGCAGGACGTCGACGAGTACCACGCCGACATCCCCGCGGAGCGCTTCGGCGACCCGGGGGACGTCGCGGACGCCGCGTGCTACCTCGCCAGCGACATGGCGGACTACGTGAACGGCGAGTCCCTCGTCGTGGACGGCGGGATGACGTACGGGGGCTAGCGCGCCGACTCGACGGCCTCCACGGCCTCGATGCCGATGCGTTCGACTTCGTCGCCGACGCCCGCCGCTTCGAGCTCTGCGGGCGTGAACCACTCCCAGTGCTCGCCGGCGCGTTCGTCGTCGCCGTCGGGGTCGATATCGCGCGAGTCCACCGACGCGAAGTAGACGAAGTCGACGTGCTGGTGGCCGACCTCCCCGCCCTCGTAGGCGTGGATGTCCTCGAGGAGGAGGTGTTCGGGTTTCGGGAGCGAGCGCACGACGCCCGTCTCTATCTCCGGGTCCGCGAGCAGGAGGCGCGGCTCCAACCCGGTCTCCTCGCGCACCTCGCGCTCGGCGGCGCGATGCGGGAGTTCGTCGCGCTCGACGTGCCCGCCCGGCGGAAGCCAGAGGCCGAGTCGGTCGTGCTCGTGGAGCGCCGTCGCCCCGTCGTGGACGACGTAGACGGTCGCGGTGTGGTGTCGCGTCGTCTCCATACCGCCCGCTCTCGCGGCGCGCTCTACTCGCTTTCGATGATCGGCGCTCGCGTCCGCTCGGACTGCGCCGGTTCGGCGGGCGCGTCGGCCGCTCGCGGGAGCGAGACGGTGATCGTCGTGCCCTCGGGTCCGGTGTCGGTGAGGGCGACGCTGCCGTCGTAGCGCTCGACGAGCGTGCGCACGAGGTAGAGGCCGAGACCGTGCGTGCTCGTCCGGCCGTGCGTCCGCTCGAAGAGCGCGTCCCGCTTCTCCACGGGGATGCCGGAGCCGTCGTCGGCGACGACGATATCGACCGTGTCCTCGTGCTCGACGACGTCGACGGTCACGACGGTCGAGTCCGCGTCGTCGTGAACGACGGCGTTCTCGAAGAGGTTCGCGAACACGCGCTCGACGAGTTCGTCGGCGCCCACGAGCACGTCGTCCGGGACGTCGATGTCGACGGTCAGCGCGTCGTGCGCGTCCGTGACGTCCGCGGCCACCTCCCGCAGGACGTCCGCGAGCTCCACGGGTTCGACGTCCTCGGGACGCGGGGTGTCGATGAGGACGCGGACGTCCTCGATGACGCTCGTCATCTCCTCGGCCTGCCGCTCGATGGTCGCCATCGCGTCGTGGACGGTCGGGTCGTCCACGGCTTCGTCCGCGAGCGCCGCGTACCCCTGCACGACGCTCGCCTTGTTCAGCACCTCGTGGCGGAGCAGGCCGTTCAGGTACTCGAACCACTCGCGTTGCTCCTCGGCGAACTCCGCCTCGGCGCGGACGCGTTCGACCTGGTGGGCGCGGTCGATGGAGCGCGCCTCGACGACGCCGATGATCAGGCCGCCCGCCGCGCCGAAGACCGCCGTGCCGCGCGCCCACGCGACGTTCGCCTGGAGCGTCGGCGCGGGCGTGATGACGATGAGGACGAGGTTGACGGCGAGGAAGAGGACGAGGCCGCCGAACGTCCACGCGCCGATGCGCCGATAGCGCTCCGCGCCGAGTTCGCTGGCCGAGAGGAGGTAGGCGGCGCCGACGAACACGAACGCGAGCACGACGGTGAACGCGAGCTCGCCGCCCTGGCTCGCGCTCACGTCGCCGCCGACGAGGATGGGGTCGAAGACGGCGGCTTCGGCGAGGAAGGCGAGGACGCTCAGCGGCCCGATGGCGGCGATGCCGACGAGGACGAGTCGGCGTCGCGTGGCCTGACGAACGCGCGTGCCGTCGCCGTCGGCGTCGGCGCGCTCGTAGTCGGACATTCGAGAGTAGTACTCGACTGGACAGGTATAGTAGTACCGACACGATCGGGCGCCGTGTGTCGGCCGCGCGGCGCTACGCCTGCGCGGGGACGTCCTCTTGGGCTTCGAGGAGTTCGTGGTAGCGGTTGCGGATGGTGACTTCGCTGACGTTCGCCACGTCGCTCACCTCTCGCTGCGTGACGCTCCGATTGGTGAGGAGGGCGGCGGCGTAGACGGCGGCGGCGGCGAGGCCGACGGGGCTCTTCCCCGAGTAGAGGCCGGCGTCCTCGGCGGCGTCGAGCAGGCGGCGGGCCTGCCGTTCGACCTCGTCGTCGAGTTCGAGGTCGCTGACGAAGCGCGGGACGTAGCTGGCGGGGTCCGCGGGCGCGACTTCGAGTTCGAGTTCGCGGACGACGTAGCGGTAGGTGCGCGCGATCTCGTCGCGCTCGACGCGCGAGACGTTCGTTACCTCGTCGAGCGACCGGGGCGTGTTCGCCTGTCGGGCGGCGGCGTAGAGGGAGGCGGTGGCGACGCCCTCGATGCTGCGGCCGGGCAGCAGGTCCTCCTTGAGCGCGCGGCGATAGATGACCGACGCGGTCTCCCGAACGCTCTTCGGGAGGCCGAGCGCGCTACTCATGCGTTCGATTTCGCCGAGCGCCTGCTTCAGGTTCCGCTCCTTCGAGTCCCGCGTGCGGAAGCGCTCGTTCCACGTGCGCAGGCGCGACATCTTCTGGCGCTGGCGGCTGCTGAGGCTGTTCCCGTACGCGTCCTTGTCCTGCCACCCGATGTTCGTCGAGAGCCCCTTGTCGTGCATCAGGTTCGTCGTCGGCGCCCCCACTCGGCTCTTCTCGTCCTTCTCGCCCGCGTCGAACGCGCGCCACTCGGGGCCGCGGTCTATCTCGTCCTCCTCGACGACGAGGCCGCAGTCCTCGCAGACGGTCTCGCCGCGGCTCTCGTCGACGACGAGGTTCCCGCCGCACTCGGGACAGACGAGCGTCTCGCCGTCCGACTCCGCCTCGCGTTCCTCGGTCTCCGTCCGCCGCCGTTCCCGTTCGCGTGTGTCGCTCATAGTGTGATAGCCGCGCCCGCCCATTCCGTCGTTTCTCGGGCGACGATACGTGAGCGTTCAGCCGCCACCGGCAAAAGACTGGTGACCGTTCTCGGCCCGCCTCGCCGGTATCGCGCCCGCGAACGCCGCCCGGTCGGCGAGCGGGGTTTTCGAAACGCTTACCGACCGCACGACCCAGGGTTCGGACATGAGCGACGCCGCCGTCGACGCCGACGAGGTCCGCCACGTCGCCGACCTCGCGCGCGTCGACCTCGAGGAGGACGAAGTCGAGCGCTTCACCGAGCAGTTCGCCGCCATCCTCGACCACTTCGAGACGCTGGAAGACGTCCCGGACGTCGAGGCCGAACCCGACCTCGTGAACGTCATGCGCCCCGACGAGATCGAGGACGGCCTCTCCCAGGAGGAAGCGCTCGAGAACGCCCCCGAGACGGAGGACGGGTTCTTCAAGGGCCCGAAGGTGTCGTAGATGGCCGACGAACACAACGCGTTCGTCACCGAGGAGACCATCGAGGGCGCCGAAGACGGCCCGCTCGCGGGCGCGACGGTCGCCGTCAAGGACAACATCTCCACCGCGGGCGTCCGCACCACCTGCGGGTCCGCGATGCTCGACGACTACGTCCCGCCCTACGACGCCACCGTCGTCGAACGCCTGACCGACGCGGGCGCGACCGTCGTCGGGAAGACGAACATGGACGAGTTCGGGATGGGCACCACCACCGAGACGTCCGCCTACGGCGCGACCACGAACCCCGTCGACCCCGAACGCGTCCCCGGTGGCTCCTCGGGCGGTTCGGCGGCCGCCGTCGCCGCGGGCGACGCCGACTACGCGCTCGGCTCCGACACCGGCGGCTCAGTCCGCTGTCCCGCCGCCTTCTGCGGCGTCGTCGGCATCAAGCCCACGTACGGCCTCGTCTCCCGCTACGGCCTCGTCGCGTACGCGAACAGCCTCGAACAGATCGGGCCGCTCGCCCCGACCGTCGAGGACGCCGCCGAACTCCTCTCCGTCATCGCCGGCCCCGACGAACACGACGCGACCACGCACGACGTCGACGTCGAGGACTACGCGGCCGCCGCCGACGGCGACGTCGACGGCCTCACCATCGGCGTCCCCACCGAACTCGTCGAAGGGGTCGCGCGCGGCGCGACCGAATCCGCGAGCGGCGACGAGACGCGAGCAGGGGCCGACGAACGCGTCGTCGACGCCTTCGAGGACGCCCTCGACGAGTACCGCGACGCCGGCGCCACCGTCGAGGAGGTCAGCCTCCCGTCCGCCGAGTACGCCGTCGCCGCCTACTACGTCATCGCGATGTCCGAGGCGTCCTCGAACCTCGCGCGCTTCGACGGCGTGCGCTACGGCGAGTCCGGCGGTTACGATGGCAACTGGAACGAGACGTTCGCGAAGACGCGCGCCGAGAACCTCGGCGACGAAGTGAAACGCCGCATCCTCCTCGGCACGTACGCGCTCTCCGCCGGCTACCACGACAAGTACTACAAGCAGGCCCAGGACGCCCGCGCGTGGGTCCGACGGGACTTCGAAGAGGCGTTCGACTCCGTCGACGTCCTCGCGTCCCCGACGATGCCCATCCTCCCGCCGCGCCTCGGCGAGAGCCTAGACGACCCGCTCCAGATGTACCTCGCGGACGCGAACACCGTCCCCGTGAACCTCGCGAACCTCCCCGCCATCAGCGTCCCCGCGGGCGAACGCGACGGCCTCCCCGTCGGCCTCCAACTCGTCGGCCCGCGCTTCGCCGAGTCGACGCTCGTTCGCGCCGGCAGCCTCATCGCCTGAGACGGCCAGTTCTCAATCGCAGTAATCGGGGCTGAAGGCTTAAGCCACCCCGCTAGTAGTGGTGTGGTAATGGCACTCTCAGAGAGCGGGACGGACGACGGCGACGTCTCCCTCTACGACGGGCCCGAGGAGGCCGAGACGGCGGCCGAACTCCGCGCAGAGCGCGACTTCTGGAAGCACCTCTTCGACCAGGTCGTCGAGACGATCCCCGAACCGACGATGGTCATCGACGACGACGGCGTCCTCACCCACTGGAGCGGCGCGCACGAGGACATGACCGGGATGTCGCGCGAACAGGTCGTCGGCCGCACGGCGATGGACGTCCTCGACACGGACGGCGAAGCGGAGACGCTCGCGGACACCATCGCGCGAACCGGCGAGACGATACGCGAGGAGAGCATCCGATCCACCACCGCCCCGAACGGCAACCAGTGGCACATCCGCGCCGCCGGGATGCCCCTCACCGACCCCGACGGCGACGTCATCGGCGCGTTCGAAATCGCGTCCCGCGTCACCGACGTCGTCGAACAGCGCGAACTCCTCGAAGACCTCCAGCGCGAGATGAGCGAGGACGTCGGCGTCGCGGTGGACGAACTCCACGACTCCGCGAGCGAAATCGCCGACACCAGCGCGCACGTCGACGACGTCACCAACGAGCAAGTCGACAACCTCCAGACCGTCCAGGACGAGGTCAGCGACCTCTCCGCGACCATCGAGGAGATAGCCGCGAGCGCCGAACAGGTCCGCGAGCAGAGTTCGGACGCCGAAGACCTCGCCGAGGAGTCCGCCGAGACCGCCGAAGCCGTCCTCGACGACATCGACGACGTCGGCGACGTCACCGACACCCTCCAGGAGAACGCGCGAACGCTCGAAGAGCGCGTCGACGAGGTCGACGCCATCGTCGGCGCCATCGACGACATCACCCAGCAGATCGACCTGCTCGCGCTCAACGCCTCCATCGAGGCCGCGCACGCCGGCGACGCGGGGAACGGCTTCACCGTCGTCGCGGACGAGATCAAGGAACTCGCCGGCCAATCCAAGGACGAAGCCGACGAGATCGAACGCATCGTCGAAGAGATCGCCGCGGACATCGAGGAGACCACCGCCGCCGCCGACCGCACCGACGAGACGTTCTCCGACGTCGTCACCGAGATGCGCGAACTCGGCGAGAACCAGACCGACATCCGGCGCGCCGTCAGCGAGACCGCCACCGGCGTCGAAGAGATCGCGGACGCGACCGACGAACAGGCCGCCAGCACCGAGGAGATCGCCGCCATCCTCTCCGAGAGCGTCGACCAACTCGACACTGTCACCGACGAGATAGAGGACCTCACCGACGCCAACGCCGACCAGGTCGAACGCGTCAACGACATCCAGTCCAGCCTCGACGACCTCGCCGCCGAACTCGACGACTAGCCTGCCCTCGCTACCACACCGTTCTCACCGCCTCCGCCTCGAAGTTCGCGACTCAGGCCGGCCCGGGACGCTCCGCGTCCGCGTCCGACGCGACGTCCGCCGCTCGCTCCGTCGCCTCCGCACCGTCCACGTGCAGGACGCGCTGCGGGAACGGGATCTCGACGCCCGCGTCCGCGAACCGGTCGTGGATCGCGCGATTCAGCGCGTGCGTCGCCTTCCCGTCGTGGAGCGGATGCCGGACCCAGACGAGCAGTTCGTAGTCCAGACTTGAACGCCCGAACTCGCGCAAGCGCACCCGCGGCGACGGGTTCGACGCCACGTCCTCCACCGCCTCCGCCGCGTCCAGCAGGCACGCCTCCACGACGTCCAGATCGCTCCCGTACGCCACCCCCACCGGTATCTTCACGCGCGTCTTCGTCATCGGCGCCGAGTGATTGATGATCTGCGCCGAGTTCAACACCGAATTCGGCACCGTCACCACGACGTTGTCCCGCGCGAGCAAGCGCGTCGACCGGATCGAGATGTCGAGCACCGTCCCCGCCACCCCCGAGTCCAGCACGACGTAATCCCCCACTCGGTACGTGTCGTCCACGTAGAGCGCGATGCTCCCGAAGAAGTTCGCGACCGTGTCCTTCGCCGCGAACCCCACCGCGATGCCCGCGATACCCGCCGACGCCAACAGCGGCGTGATCTCCACCCCCCAGATGCGGAGGACGACCCCGCCCACCGCTATCAGCAGGCCGAACGTCAGGAGGTTCTGAAAGATCGGCGCGAACCCCGTCGTCCCCTCGCTCGACTCGTCGTACGCCGACAGCGCGCGATTCGCCAGCCGCGAGAGCGCGTACCCCCACACCACCACCGCCACCGTCAACGCCGCCCCGCGCAAGTAGAACCCCGCGCCCGCCGGCAGCGACAGCATCGACGGCGCGACGTACGCGCCCGCCACAGCCACCGTCGCCGGCAACGGCACCCGCAGTTCGGCCACCAGCGCGTCGTCCACGCCCATCGACGTTCCGCCCGCCAGCCGCCGCGCCGCGCGAAGCCCCACCTCGCTCACCACCGCCGCCGCCACGAACGACCCGCCGACCAAGACGGCGAGCCCCACCGGCCACGGCAGCCCCGCGAGCAGGGAGTCCAACGTACTCATTTCGACACCTACGCGACCACTCGCGATAACGCTTGCTCGCGGCGCTCACAGACGTGCTCGCACCTCGCGGCTATCGCCGCTCGGTATCTCGCGGGCCCTCGCTCCCTGCGGTCGCTCGGCCCCGCGTTAGTCCTCGTACACGAGGTTCATGATCCACTGCGAGAAGGCGTCGCTGCGCGCGTCCACTTCCTCTTCGCCGACGAACGGCGAGAGCATGTCGCCGGCCATCAGGAGCGAGAAGTCGAGTTCTTCCTCGCGGATGATGGGGTCGAGCCGGTAGGTGGTGTTCCCGTTGTGAACGGCTTCCTCGCGGGCGATGAGGCCCTTGTCGGCGAGCTTCTTCGCGAGACGGCTCCCCTTGCGCGAGGAGACGTCGAGCTCCTTCCAGAAGTCGCTCTGGTAGATACCCCCCGTCTCCTCGACGAGTTCGAGGGCCCGCGCCTCGTCCTCAGAGAGATCCGCTGATTCGGCGCTCATACAGGATAGACCGGCCGCGAGCGGTTTAAATGTGACCGTCCGCCGGGCGCGAACGCTCGCGCTCGAAGCCGCCGACGCGCCGATACGGGGTCCGGCAGGGCGGGCCGCCGGCGAACTCGTAGGTGATCCGGTCGTCGGCGACGGTGATCACGGACGACGAGCGGGTGCCGTAGCCGGCGCCGTGGAGGCACGCATCGACGTCCCGGGCGGCGAGCACGCGCTTCGCCCGCCCCCGGAATCCCGCGGCCGTCCCGGGGAGCCTGGCGGTGAGCGCCGCGCGAACGCGCTCGCGGCGGCCCGCGGCGTCGGGCGCGCCCGTGGTCGTGACGACGCGGACGCCCGGGTCGAGCGTGGTGGCGCGCAGGCGGCCGCCCCACTCCAGGAGCACCGCGTCGTCGGCGTCCGCGAGCACGAGGTTGAACCCGGCGTAGTCGCGCGATTCGACCTCGCGTTCGACGAGCGCGCGGGCGTCGCGGACGCTCCCCGCGCGGAGCGCATCGGAGACGAGGCGGCCGCGCGAGCGCTCCGATTCGAGGTCGCTCCAGCGGTTCGTGATCCCGACGTAGAACCCCGCGTCGGTGACGCCGGTCCACGTCCCGCCCGCGGACTCGTCGCGCGGGGCGAGCACGCGCGGGTCGTCGCCGGTGACGGCGGGCGGACTCGCGGGCCGGGAGAGGGACTCGTCGCGGTTCGCGGCGACGACGACGGGCGCGCGGTCGTAGACCTGCCACGCGATGGCGAGCGTGCACACGCCCGGTTCGAGGCGGCCGGGCGTCTAAAGTTCGACGCCCGCTGCGGCGAGTTCGCGCGCGGCCGCCCGGTCCACCGTCCCGGACGCCGTCCGCGGGAGTTCGTCGACGACGGCGACGGTGCGCGGGCGTTCGAAGCCCGCGAGGTCGGCCGCCCAGTCCGCCGCGAGGTCCGCGGGGTCCGGGGACGTCCCCGCGACGGGGACGACGACGGCGGCGACGCGTTCGCCCCACTCGTCGTCCGGGAGGCCGACGACGGCGACGTCGTCCACGGCGGGATGCGAGCGCGCGACGTCCGCGAC
>Ga0207755_100410_pt1 | contig 20501 bp, 19 predicted proteins | sample A23P2SouthBayCA_FD_187734 | JGI IMG/M metagenome (GOLD analysis project Ga0207755, IMG submission 187734) | Aerobic enrichment media microbial communities from Bioluminiscent Bay, La Parguera, Puerto Rico - A23 P2 (SPAdes) | ecosystem: Environmental > Aquatic > Marine > Unclassified ...
ACGCCGACACCCGCCTCGTGGAGCGCTGCGTCGAACTCGTCCTCGACGAGTACGGCGGACCGGACGCGCCCGCGGGCGGCCACGTGGAGACGGACTCGGAGATCTCGATGGCGGCCGGTCTGAAGTCGTCGAGCGCCGCGGCGAACGCGACGGTGCTCGCGACGCTCGACGCGCTCGGCCGGGTCGAGGACGTCTCGCGCGAGACGGCGGCGCTCCTCGGCGTGCGCGCCGCGCGCGACGTCGGCGTCACCGTGACGGGCGCGTACGACGACGCGAGCGCGAGCATGCTCGGCGGTCTCACGGTCACGGACAACGACCGGGACGCGCTGCTCGCGCGCGACGACCCGGACTGGGACGTGCTCGTCTGGACGCCGAACGAGCAGGCGTTCAGCGCGGACGCCGACGCGGAGCGCTGTGCGCGCGTCGCGCCGCTCGCCGAGCACGTCGAAGAACTGACGTTCGCGGGCCGCTACGGCCTCGCGATGACGATCAACGGCTTCGCGTTCTGCGGGGCGCTCGGCTTCTCGCCGGACCCGCTCGTCGAAGCCATGCCCGTCGCCGACGGCGTCTCGCTCTCCGGCACCGGCCCGAGCTACGTCGCCGTCGGGGACGCGGACGCACTCACGGAGGTCGAAGACACATGGGAGACGAGACAGGGAACGACGTTCCGGACGACGGTACAGCACGACGGCGCACGGACGATATGAGCCTCGACGAACTCCGCGAAGAGATCGAGGAGATCGACCGCGACATCGTCGAACTCATCGCTCGCCGCACCTACGTCGCCGACGCCGTCGCCGACGTGAAGGCGGAGACGGGGAAGGCGACCACCGACGAGGCCCAGGAGGAGGCCGTGATGGCCCGCGCGGGCGAGAACGCGGAGGCGTTCGACCTCGATTCGAACCTCGTGAAGGCGGTCTTCCGCCTGCTCATCGAGTTGAACAAGATAGAGCAGCGCTCCGAGCGCGGCGAGTAGACTACGTCTCGGTCGGTTCGAGCGGGCGGCGACGGCGCGACGCGCGCGGCCGGACGAGTTTTATGCCATCCCGACGTACTGTCGCACATGAAGCAACGGATTTCGAGAGCGGTGAGTCGCGCGAAGTACGCCGCGGCCGGTGCGGCCGTCGGCGCCGGACTCGGCGGCCTCTTCAGCCGCAGCGCAGCGAGCACGGGCGGCGCCGTCGGCGCCCTCGTCGGCGCCGTCCTCGGCGAGACCAGTTCGAGCGCGAAGAGCGCCTACGAGAAGTACACCGACGACTCCGACTAACCTACTTCTTCGGCCCGTCCGGGACTCCGCGCTCGCGTCTCTCCGAGCCTCGCGGCCGTTCGGCTCGGATCTGCTCGCGGGTCGCACTGGTCGTGCGGGCGACCCACGAGTCGCCCGCACGGACACGCGGGACCGCCGGTCCCGCGTGGCTCCCCGCTCGCTAGAACGTGGTCCTCACTGCGTTCGGACCAACGCTGCTCGCGCCTGCGGCGCTCACGTCCCTCCAGCGCTCGCTCGCGCTCGCGCTGGATTCAGTCGTCCGCGACGGCGGACGGTGCGACGGACTGCTGGACCGATTCCGCGGCGGCGCGTTCGCCGACGGGCGACCAGTCGGCGGCGTCGTAGCGGAACGCGCGGTGGTCGCGCGTCGGGTCGACGACGGTGAGCGAGAGCCAGCCGTTCTCGCAGAGCGTGCGCACCCGTTCGTTCTCGGCGACGGCGTTCGCGACGCGCTCGCGGGGCGCGTGGACGACGGCGGAGAGGCGTAGCGGGCGGTGGTAGGGGGTGCCGTCCGCGGCGAAGAGCGACTCGCGCGGGAGGCCGGTCTGGAGGTCGCCGCCGTTCCCCTGGTAGACGCCGACGTTCCCGACGGGGTTCTGCGTGACCTTCGACCCGCTCCCGTACGCGGCGTTGTCCACGGTCGCGAAGTAGTACTGGGTGTTGATCCACTGCGTGACGACGAGCGGGCCGGCGAAGATGGCGTCGAGCGCGTCACCCTCCGAGTCGGTCGTCCAGTCGTAGGAGTGGAGGAAGACGCGGCCGTCGAGGTCGAGGCCGTCGGTGACTTCGCGCGGGCCGACGACGAGGCCGGCGTTCCCGGCGAGTCCCCACTCGGGCTGAGTCTCCGCCCAGTCGGCGGCGCGGCGTTCGACCTCGCGGCGGCCGTCGTCGGCGCCGTCGCCCATGTCGCGGGCGCGCTCCGTGGCGGCGCCGGCCTGCGCGGTTTCGAGGTCGTCGCGGAGCGACTCGACGTCGTCGGCGTGCGTGTCGGGGATGTCGCAGTCGTAGAGTTCGACCGCGTCGGTGGTGGTGTCGTGTTCGGCGGCGAGGAAGACGGTGTCGTCGGGGATCTCGATCCCGCGCTCGCGGAGCGCGTCCTGCACCGCTTCGTCGTTGCAGATGGTGGCGAGCACGCGCGCGTTCGGCCCGCCGGGGTTGCCGGCGCACGCGCCGCAGTCGAGGCTCGACGCGAACGGGTTGTTCGTCGTGTGGCTCGCGTGCCCGGTGAAGACGAACAGGCGCGCGAACTCGGTGACGCCCATGAGATCGAAGGCGTTCGCGGCGTACTCGACCCGTTCGTCGAACGTCAGCCCGGCGGGAAGGTCGGTGTCGCCGTCGTCTCCGTCGAGGGCGGGTTCGCAGAACTCGTGGTCGGCGGGCGTCCGGTCGTCCGCGTAGTCGAGCGCGTCGTAGACGCGATTCGGGAGGAGGGTGCGCGCGGCGAGCGCGGCGCCGTACGCGACGCCGGTGTTCTCGATGTAGCTGAACGCGGTCGCGGCGTTCTCGCGGAGGTGTTCGATCGTCTCCGCGCTCGCCTCACGGAGGTTCCGGTGGGCGTGCGCGGTCCCGTGGGCGTCCGTGCGGTCGTCGCGCGGCCGGTCGGCGACGTGGTGTTCGGCGTCGACGATGGGCGGGCAGGCGTCGGTCGCGCGCTCGGCGTCGTACCCCTCGAAGCGCATCGGCACGCCGAAGAAGCCCGCGTAGCCGTACGTCTCGTAGCTCCCGGTGTCTTCGACGTGCCGGCGGATGATCTCCGAGCGCGTGTCGATGCAGAAGACGAGCTGGGCGTCCGGGCGCTCGTCGTCGTCTTCGGCGTCGGCGTGCGCGGCGCTCTCGTCCGCGACGGCGCCGACGAGCGAGTCGCGATAGGTGGCCTCCCACGCGGCGAGCCACACCGCGGCGAGCGGGACGTCCTCCTCGGGGTCGGCCTCGGGGGATTCGTCGGGGGCGAGCGGGGCGTCGAAGCGCTCGGCGAGCGCGAGGCGGACGGCGAGGTAGCCGGCGAGCGTGATCGGGTGGGCGTCCTGCCACTCGCCGCCGGCGTCGGCGCGGCGCTTGAGGAGGCCGGTCCAGCCGGGGAGGGCGGTGAGGTGGTGTTCGAAGGCGTCGCGCCAGTCGCCGACGGGGACGTCCGCGAGGAGGGAACGGATCGCGTCGAACGGGTCGTCCGGGAGGTCGGCGAGCGCCTCCGCGTCGGGGATGTCGCCGTCGTGGGGGGCGACGGCGAGGAAGGCCGCGTAGAAGCCGCGTTCGCGGGCGGGCATCGCCCACTCGGCGCGTCCCTCGTCGAGGAAGGCGGCGAGCCACTTCGAGGCGACGGCGTCCACACGGTCGGTCGCCGTGTCCGGGGCGTCGTCGGTCGATTCGGCGTCGGCGAGCCGTTCGAGCGTCGCCTCGGGGTCGGGCGCGTAGCCCGCCTCGCGAAGGCGCTCGCGCAGTTCGCCGGCGTCGATTTCGCCGGCCTCCCACGCGTCGCGGAAGGTGTCGGCGTCCGGGTAGCCGCGCGCGCCGAGGCGGCGGTCGCCGGCGGCGACGGCCTCGTGGAACGGCCGGTCCTCGAAGCCCGCGAGGGGGTTCGCGGTGACGAACGAGTGGATGGGCCACGCGGCGCCGACGGCGTCGGCGGCCGCGTCGATGCTCTCTTCGATGGCGTCGTCGGTGGTCATTGGTAGTCCTCCGGGTCCGTGATGAGCGTCTCGGCGCTCGGGCGCGTCGCGTTCACGAGGGCGACGTAGAGGCGGTGGCTGCGCCGGTATGCGCCCGTCTCGACGGCGAGATAGGCGAGGACGAACGCCGCGGCGACGAGCGCGTGCACGGGCGTCAACGCGGCGGGGTCGCCGACGCCCGGCAGGTCGGCGAGGAGGCCGTGGACGACGTCGTAGACGGCGGCGTAGACGGCGATGGCGGGGAGGGCGACGAGCGGGACGGCGCCGTAGCGGACCGTCGCGGGGAGCGCGCTCCGCGTGGCGACGCCGCGCGCGGCCTGCAGGACGGTGAGGACGACGAGGAGGACGAGGACGAGGCCGCTCCCGCCCTCGGTTCCCTCGCCGGTGAGCAGGGCGAACAGGCCGCCGCCGGCGAGGCCGGTGACGGCGACGACGGCGAGCGTCGCGGGGCCCGACGAGCGCTCGTGCGTGGTCGCGGGGGATTCGCGGGCGACGGCGCCGCCGGAGGAGAGGAAGTGGTAGGCCTTGTAGAAGCCGTGGAGGACGAGGTGGGTGAGCGCGGCGGCGAAGAAGCCGAGGCCGGCCTGCATCAGCATGAAGCTCATCTGTCCGACGGTCGAGCAGCCGAGCGCGCCCTTGACGTCGGGCTGAACGGTCTTCAGGAGTTTTCCGACGAGCGCGCTCGCGGCACCGACGAGCACGACGAGGAGCGGGAGGCGGGCGTCCGCGGTGACGACGGGGGCGAAGCGGACGAGGAGGACGCCGCCGGCGTTGACGAAGCCGGCGTGCATGAGGGCCGAGGCGGGCGTGGGTGCGGTCATCGAGGAGAGGAGCCAGCGGTGGAACGGGACGAGGGCGGACTGGATCATCGCGGCGAGCACGAGCGCGCCGCCGACGGCGAGGACGGCGGGCGTCGAGAGCGTCTCGATCCCCGCGGCGACGCCGGAGACGGTCGTCGCACCGGTCGTCGCCCAGAGCGCGGCGAACGCGACGGCGAGCAGGGCGCTCCCCGCGAGGAAGTAGCGGCGCGCGAGCGCGGCGGCCGCCTCGGCCTGTTTCCAGCCGTCGACGTGGCCGATGAGGGCGGCCATCGCGAGTCCCATCGACGTCCACGCGGCGACGAAGAGCGCGAGGTTGTCGGCGGCGACGAGCACCAGCACGGACGCGGTGAAGGCGAACAGGCGCGCGTAGAAGCGCGGGACGTGCGGGTCGCTCGCCATGTAGCGCCGGGAGTAGCTGTAGACGACGCCGCTGAAGAAGGTGACCGCGACCCACATCACGACGGTCAGGCCGTCCACCCGCAGGAGGCCGTCGAGCGCCCACGTCTCGCCGGTCCAGAGGTGCGCGACGAAGACGGCGACGCTCGCGAGCCACAGCGTCCAGACGAGTCGCGTCAGCGCCCGCGGGAGCGGTCCGTTCGAGTTCGTCGGGGGCGAGAGCGGCTCGACGGGCGTGTGTTCTTGACTCGTCATCGTCTGTGTCCGTGGTCGGCGTCGGTGCGCCCGATCCGACCACGCTACCACCACCTAACGAACAGACCGGTCATTAATCTTTCTGTGAAGACCGATCCGTTCGTGTATTGTTCATTATTTTCCCTATGTGGTCTTCTGGCACGGTCGGCGCGCCGCGCGCACCGGAGGAGCTATCCGCCCCGGTCGCGAGCAAGCGAGTAATGACCACCGTCGCCTTCGTCTGCGTGCAAAATGCGGGCCGCTCCCAGATGGCGACCGCGTTCGCGGAACGCGAAATCGCCGAGCGCGGCCTCGACGGGATAGAGATCATCACCGGCGGCACCCGGCCCGCCGACCACGTCCACGCGGAAGTCGTCGAGACGATGCGCGACGTCGGCATCGACGTCTCCGGGCGCACGCCCCGCGAGGTCACGTTCGAGGAGATACAGCGCGCCGACTACGTCGTCACGATGGGGTGTTCCGCGGACGACGTCTGCCCCGCCGGGTGGGCGGGCGAGAACCGCGACTGGGCGCTCGACGACCCGGACGGCCGCTCCCCCGAAGAGGTCGCGCGCATCCGCGACGACATCGAGTCGCGCGTCGCGGCGCTCCTCGACGAGATTCAGTAGGCGCGCGCGAGCTCGTCCAGATACTCGTGGTGCTCCGCCGTGTGCGGCGCGGTGAGCGGCGAGACGCTCGTCCGCCCCTCCACGACCGCGCGCACGTCGCTGTCCGCGGGTTCGTCCGTGACGAGGCCCTCGTCGATCCGACGCCACATCCGATCCGCCAACCGGAGGTGGTCGCCCGCGCGCTCGACCGTCATGTCGTAGCCGTGCGTCGGCGTCGTCACGTCGAGGTCGCCCGTCTCCGTGCCGGGTCGAGGCGCGTTCACGTTCAGGTAGTCCGCGTGCTCGAAGACGCCGTCCCCGAACGCGTTCTCCGCGAGATACGCCGTCGCGCGCGCCGCCTCCTCGTAGTCGGCCTTCGGCGTCTCCCCGGACTCGAAGTCCTCGCTCGTGAGCGCGAGCGACGACGCGATGGCGGGCACGCCGAAGAACGCCGCCTCGACGGCGGCGCTCACCGTCCCCGAGCGGCCGAGGACGTACATCCCGAGGTTCCCGCCGCGGTTACAGCCGGAGACGACGAGGTCCGCGTCCGGCGCGAGCTGTTCGAGCGCCGCGACGACGCAGTCAGAGGGGGTGCCGTGGACGGCGTAGCCGAGTTCGTGCTCGTCCACGGACACCTCGCGGGAGAGCGCGCGCCCCGTCGCGCTCATGTCGCGCGCGGGCGCGACGGCCGTCACGTCCCCGACGCCGTCGAGCGCCTCGTAGAGCGCGCGGAGCCCCGGGCTCCCGATGCCGTCGTCGTTCGTCAGAACGATGTCCATCCCGTCAGTCATACCGAAGTGGTCACGGACGCGTCCCTTCGGTGTTGCTATTCGGATAGTGTCAGGGTCCGGCGCTCGATGACGTCGTCCGCCCCCCTTCGAGTCTGAGCTTCGCCATTCGGACCTCGCGCACGCGTCGCTCGACCGTCCGCCACTCCCCGAGCTTATCAGCGGCGTCCTCGAACTCGTCGCCGGGGACCTCTTCGAGAACGACCGCGTCCGGGGTCGCCGCGTCGAAGTGCTCGGAGAGCTCGTCTGCCCGCTCGCGATACGCCTCCAATCGGTCGTCGAGCGCGTCGAGTGACCCCGCGTCGCGGGCGAGTTCGGTCACCCGTCGAAACTCGAAGTACGGCTCGTGCCGTGTGAACAACGCGGGGTTGTCGGCGACCTTCTCGAGGACGCCGAGGCCGACCAGCCACTCGAGATGCGTCCGTGCCCCCTCCTTCGTACAGTCGGCGCGGTCGGCGACGTCACCGACCGTGGTCGGCTCGACGAGCGCTATCGAGACCTCGTAGACCCGCTCGCGGACCGTCCGTTTCTCCTCGAGGTCTTCCCACTCGTCGGCGAGCGAGAAGTCGGTCGGGGGGGCACTGCCGTCGCTCATGTTCGACTCTCGGAGCTGAACTCACATTAATCTGCGGGTAGAAGGATATGTACGCGCACCGATCGCCTGAGTCAGTCGATCAGAAACGGGAGTTCGCAGTCGTCGGCGTCGAACACGTATTCGGAGGGATACGTCGGGTCGTTGACCTCCTTCCAAAGGGTACCGTGTCGGTCTTCGAGCGCGCTGAGAACCATCCCGACGATCGCTGTCGGACCGTCAGGATAGGCGGCATCCAGTGCGTCTATCGTCTCGTCGTCCGGGTCGGGCGGCGGGTGGAAGTGGTCGATATCGCTATGTGGGTTCTCGTGGCGGTCCCACCGACACGACCATTCCACACCGGCCCACCGTTCCACGTACACGACGTTGATATCTCCCGCGGAGCCGAATCGGAAGTCGACCGTGACGTCCTCGATGGCAGCTGGGTAGTGACTCGCATCCACGTACACGACCACCCGATCGGGCTTTTCACGCGGGAACGTCTCTACGTGCCGTACCATCGACTTCCCGGCCAACCGACCCGCGACGATCCGTGCGACCGCCTCGTTGACATCGGACCCGGGCATGGTCAGTCGTCGGTGGCACGCCGGATCTCGTCGACGATCGCGGCTATCTCGTCGCCCGTTCGATCGCCGACCTCCAGTTCGACGGTGATCGTCACGCTCCCCGTGTCTGACGACGCATCAGATGCCCCCGTATTCTCGTCTTGGATCTGGTCCGACTGCTCCGTCTCGGACGCGCGATCTACTGTCACAGCTGACGCAGCGTACTCCTCCGATAGCCGCGCTACGAACGACTCGTAGTCGTCCGTGAGAATGAGGCGCGTCTCATAGCCTCGCTTCCCGGCGCGGTACTCACCGAGACCGGCCGCGTCCGCGGTCTTTATTAGGAGATTGATCTCCCGGTCGTCGACTTCCTCGCCGATGACGGCTTCCGCGGCGTCCCGAAAGACGCTCTGCGTGACACAGTCGTCCCCTATAACTTCGGAGATCGAGTCAGAGTCGTGGGTCCGAACGAAGATATCCCGATACAGTTCGAAGTCCTCGATTCCCTCGCGAAACAGGTCCGAAACGGTATCGTTGTCGTCGAACGACGACTGATACCCGAGCCCCGTCCCTCGTTTCGTGATTTGGAAGGTGTCGTCGTCGAGCTCCCGAAAGAACCCGAGGTGGAGTGCGAGCGTAATCGCACGCCGGAGGTCGCGCGTCTTGCCCGGGGTCGCTTGGTAAACCGCCTCGCGACTGAACTCGTCTTCGTCCTTCATTGCCCGACAGATGTTGTACACGACCTCCGGCTTCGCCCGCTGCGGGAGACGACTACTCATGCAGCGTAACACGGTAGGCCCCCTCATAGTGGTTGTGGTTGGTCGACCCTCACTAGAAAACTGGGGGCATGGCCGCCTAATATGCCGAATTTGCGGAGTATATTTCGCCGATCATTGGTACGAGAATCGTATTGTGGCCAGAGAAACCGGGCCGAATACCGGACACATTCGGCTGCTCGATTATATCTGGGTCTCCTCTGCTACAATGACGGCGAACAGTATGCCTATAACGACAGGCGCCTACCCGAGGCGGTCCACGACGACGTCCTCGTCCACGACGAAGTTGTACGCGCCCTCGTCCTCGTTGCGCAGGCAGAGCACGGACTCGAAGGAGAGCAGGTCGCCGTACTCGGCCCCCAGTAGGTCGCGGTTCAGCGCGGTGCGGTTCACGCAGACGGCGTAGCAGTCCTCGCGCTCACTCCCGTCGCTCACCTTGTACAGCGGGTGGCCGTCCTCGGAGAGGTCGTCGGAGAGTTTCGCGGCGACGAGGTTCACGCGGTCGGTGACGTAGTCGTCCGCGTTCGCGAGTTTCGCGTACCGCGACTCGGAGAGCGAGACGTCGTGGCGCCGCCGACCGTCCGTTCGCAGGAAGCTGTAGCTGTACTTCACGCTCTCGTTCAGGAACTCGGAGGGGCGCTCGGCGGCCTCGGCGAGGCGTCGCTGGAACCCGGGCGCTTCGACATCGGGCTTCTCGACGAACGACCACCCGCGGTCGGTGGGGCGTTCGCCGTCCCAGAGGCGAACGGCCGGCGCGTAGACGGTCATCCCGTCCGCTTCGAGTTCGCGCTCCACCTCGCGGAGTTGGATGCTCGTGTTCCGGTCGGCGGGCGCGACGAGCACGAGCGTCCCGTCGTCCGCGAGGACGTCCCGGAACGAGTCGGCGACGGCGACGGGGTCGTCGAGTTCGCTGAGCACGCTGAACGCCGTGACGAGGTCGAACTCACCCTCGACGGTGACGTCCTCCGCGCGCTCGCGGTGGACGGTGACGTGGACGTTCCGGTCCGTCTCGGCGGCGAGCGCGTCCAGGACGCCCGCCGCGGGGTTCGGCTCGACGGCGTGATAGTCGAGCAGGGCGTCGTCGGGGAGCGCGTCCGCGACGCCGAGGAAGGGGCCGCCGACGCCCGCGCCGACGTCGAGGACGCGGCAGTCGCGCGGGAGGAGGCCGTCGTCCGCGAGGTCCGCGGCGACGTACCGGCCGACCGCGTAGTAGTCGGGGAGGTGGTAGACGGCGTAGCCGAGCGCCGCCGTCTCGTCGTACGTGACGTCGTTCCCCCGGTAGTAGTCCTCCTTCAGGCGCCGGACCGACTCGCGGAGCGCGCCCCCGCTCTCCCCGCGATGCCAGTCCGGCCCGAACGCGTCGACGAGCAGGTCCTCGACGACGCGCGCGTACCGCGCGGGGAGCGACGAGACGCGCCCCGCGTCGACCCGCGCGGGGCCCTCCTCGACGGGGACGAACGAGCCGTCGTCGCGCTCGACGAGGCCGAGACCGACGGCCTCCTCGCGCAGCGCCTCCCGCACGACCGCCGGATGGCGCGGCTCCGAGAGGTACTCGCATATCTCCTCCGGGTCGACGGGCCGGACCTCGCGGAGGTACTTCGCGTTCGCGCGGAGTTCGTCCCTATCGACGAGCGTCATCGTATAGCTCCTCGAACCCGTCGGGGTCCGTCTCGGCGATTCGTTCCGCGGCGGCCGCGACGTCGTCCGCGCCGTCGAAGGTCGCCTGGATGTCCGCGTAGACGCGCGGCGTTCCCGAGAGCACGCGCTCCGCGAGCGATTCGAGGCGGTCGTAGACGGGCGTGGTGAGGTCGTCCGGCACCGGGTCGCCCTCGCTCGCCGCGAGCGCGAACGCGATGACCGCGGCGTGCGTGCGCCCCTGCACCGTCCGCATCGCCTCGTCGTGCTCCGCGGGCGTGACGTCCACGAGGTCGTTCCCGGCGTCGGTCAGGTCGCGCTCGAGCCGATCCGTCGCCGGGCCGTCCGCGCCCGTCGACACCGCGACCGTTCCCGGCGCGGCGTCCGCGCCGAACAGCGGGTGGAAGCTCACGCGCTCGCGCGACGGCGCCGCCGACGCCATCGCGGAGAGCGGCGGCCCCATCACGCCCGAGACGTCCACGACGGCCTGCTGTGCCTTCCCGGCGTGCTCGGCGATAGCGTCCGGCGTGACGCGCATCGGCACCGCGAGGCAGACGACGCCGAACGAGTCGGCGGCGTCCAGCGGGACGGCCGACCCGCGCGCGCCGAGCGCGTCCGCCGCCGCCGCCGCCCGCGCGGGGTCCGCGTCCGCGAACGCGACGTCGGCCGTGACGGCGTCGGCGAACCACCGTCCCATCTCCCCCGCGCCGACGACGAGTACGTCCATATCGCTCGAATAGCGAGCGAGCGATGAAAAGGCGTTCGCTCCCCGGGCCGCGTCGGGGGGTTTTAAGCCGCGTGACGACGAACCACTTTCCGGATGACCGATCGACCGACCGTCCTCGTCGTGGAGGACGACCGCGACCTCGCGGACCTCTACGCCGCGTGGCTCTCGGACGACTACGACGTCCGCACCGCCAACACGGCCGCGGAGGCGTTAGAGCAGTTCGACGAGTCGGTCGACGTCGTGCTGCTCGACCGTCGCCTCCCCGAGACCTCCGGCGACGAAGTCCTCACGCGCATCCGCGAGGACGGGAGCGACGTACAGGTCGCGATGGTGAGCGCGGTCGATCCCGACTTCGACATCCTCGAGATGGGGTTCGACGACTACCTCGTCAAGCCGGTCACGCGCGAGGATCTGGCCGACCTCGTCGAGCGACTGCTCGCGCGCCGCATCTACACGGTCGAAGTCCGCGAGTACTTCTCGCTCGCGTCGAAGCGCGCGACCCTCGAAGCCCGCAAGGACCCGGAGACGCTCGCGGACAACGAGGAGTACCAGGAACTGCTCGACGACCTCGAATCGCTCGAAGACGCCCTCTACGAGGAGGTCGCGAGCCTCGACGACGAGGACGTCGTCGCCGTCTTCGAGTCGCTCAGCGGCCCCGACGAGTGACCGCGCGCCGCACGACCCATCGGGCCGCGTGCGGGCGATCCGCCAGCGCGCTTTTGTTCGCCGGCACGTAACGTCACGTACCCATGGAGGAGGGACTCCGCGTGCTCTACGTCGGCGGCGACGGCGAGAGTACCGCCCTCCGGGACGCCGCCGCCGTCGAATCGATCACCGTCGCGGCCGACGCCGACGAGGCCGCCGACGCGGTCACGGGCGACGGGCACGACTGCGTCGTCTGCACCGACCGGGGCGACGGTGTCGCCCCGGTCGACGCGCTCGAACGCGTCCGCGAGAGCGACCCCGCCGTCCCCGTCCTTCTCTACGTCTTCGACGGCTCGGAAGCGCTCGCCGCGGCCGCCATCGACGCCGGCGTCACGAACTACGTGCGCGCCGACGCGGCCGACGAGGACGCCCTCGTCAGCGCCGTCGTCGACGCCGCGCGGAGCTATCGGGCCGAGCAGGACGTCGCGATGCTGAACGACCTCGCGCGGAACGTCTACGAGCGCATCACGGACGCGTTCTTCGCGCTCGACCGGGACTGGCGGTTCACCTACCTCAACCGGGAGGCGGAGGACCTCCTCGAAGTCACCGCCGAGCGCATCGTCGAGGAGAACATCTGGGAGGTGTTCCCGGACGCGGTCGGCACCCCCTTCTATCGGGAGTTCCACCGCGCCATCGCCACCCAGGAACCGGTGACGTTCGAGCAGTCCTTCGGCCCGCTGGAGAAGCACTTCGAGGTGCGCGCGTTCCCGTCGGCGGACGGCCTCTCCATCCACTTCCGGCAGACCGACGACGACGGCGCGCCGGGCCGCGAACACCTCTTGGAGTTGACGGGCGTGCTCTCGCACGACCTCGACGACTCCATCGACGCCGCGCGCGACGCGCTCGCCGACGCCCGCGCGCGCCACCCCGAGGACGAGCGTCTCGACGACGTCGCGGACGCGCTCGACCGGATGGACGCGCTCGTCGCACACACCATCACGCTCGCGAACGAGGAGGACTACTCGACGCCGAACTCGACCCGGTAGTCCGTCAGGTCCTCGTAGCCGTCCTCGGTGACGACGGCGATGTCCTCGATTCGCACCCCCCCGACGTCGGGGTCGTAGAGGCCGGGTTCGACGGTGACGATGTTGCCGGGTTCGAGTTCCTCGTCCGCGCCGTCGCTCAGCCGCGGGCCCTCGTGGACGTCCAGGCCGACGCCGTGGCCCGTCGAGTGGATGTATCCCGTCTCCGTCGACGGGTCGTCGCGCAGCGTCGGATAGCCCGCGTCCTCGAAGACGTCGCAGGCCGCGCCGTGGACGTCCGCGCCCGTCGCGCCCGGTTCGAGCGCGTCGAACGCCGCCTCGAACGCGCGCTCGGTGACGTCGTAGAACGCGCGCGCCTCGGGAGTGGGGTCGCCCTTCACGAACGTCCGGGTCATGTCCGCGTGGTAGTTCGTGGACTTATCGCGCGGGAAGATGTCCACGACGATGGTCTCGCCCGCCCGCAGCGGGCCGCTTCCGCGGTTGTGCGGTTCCGCGGCGTCCGCGCCGCACGCGACGATGGTCTCGTCGAGCGCACACCCCCGTCGGAGGAGCGCCACCTCTATCTCCTCCTTCACGCGTTCCGACGTGAGCGGTTCGCCGTCGCGGACGAGCACGCCGTCCTCGACGGCCGCGTCCGCGATGAGGTCTTCCGCGGTCCGCATCGCCGCCTCGTTCGCGCGCTGGGCGGCGCGCACCGCCTCGACCTCGTCCTCGGTCTTCACCGCGCGCACCGCGCCCACGCGGTCACCGCGGTCCGCGGAGACGGAGACGCCGCGTTCGCGCAGGTCGTCCGCCGTCGCGAGCGGGAAGCGCGCGTTCGTCGCCACCGACCCCGCGCCCTGGTCGTCGAGGAACTCGACGAGGACGCGGCGGAACGCCTCGTCGCGGCCGTACTCCGCGGCCTTCCCGTGCAGGTCGTAGTCCGCGTAGCGCTTCACGACGTCCGCGCGCGCCTCGTTCACCGCCCGCCCGTACTCCAGACCGGAGACGAGCAGCGCCGTCTCGTCCGGCGCGTACAACGTCACGAACGGGTCCGGGGCGTCGAAGCCCGCGAGATAGTACTGGTCGGCGAGGCCGGAGTCCGCGTACAGGAGGTAGCCGTCGTAGTCCCCCGCGTCGAGGTAGTCGTCGAGGGGGGCGTAGTCGCGCGTCACGCTAGCCCGGTCGGCCGCCCCGCCGAAAAGCGTTACCGCGCGCCGCGAGACGCGGGCCTCGGGAAGCCCCGGAACGCTTACGGACGCCTCTCGCATCTCCCCGAGTATGTACGTCACCGTCCCGCAGTCGCGCGTCCACGGGCGCGCGCAGGCGCCGCCGTCGAAGAGCTACACGCACCGCGCGGTCCTCGCCGCGGGCTACTCGTCCGGCGCGAACGTGCACGACGCGCTCGCGTCCGCGGACACGCGCGCGACGATGAGAGCCGTCGACGCGTTCGGCGGGGACGTCACAGAGGACGGCGACGTCCTCGAAATCGACGGGTTCGCCGGCCGCCCGGACGTCCCGGCGGACGTCGTGGACTGCGGGAACTCGGGGACGACGATGCGCCTCGCCACCGCCGCCGCGGCGCTCGCGGACGGCACGACCGTCCTCACCGGCGACTCGTCGCTGCGCTCGCGCCCGCAGGGCCCGCTCCTCGACGCCATCGAACAACTCGGCGGGCACGCGCGCTCCACGCGCGCGAACGGTCAGGCGCCGCTGGTCGTCGACGGCCCCCTCGAGGGCGGGACGGTGACGATTCCGGGCGACGTCTCCTCGCAGTTCATCACCGCGCTCCTGATGGCGGGCGCGGTGACCGACGACGGCGTCGACGTCGAACTCTCCACGGAGTTGAAGTCCGCGCCGTACGTCGACATCACGCTCGAAGTCCTCGACGACTTCGGCGTGAACGCCGAGCGAACCGACGCGGGCTATCGCGTCCCCGGCGGCCAGTCCTACGAGCCGCGCGACGGCGAGTACACCGTCCCCGGCGACTTCTCCTCGGCGTCCTACCTCCTCGCCGCGGGCGCGCTCGCGGGCGACCCCGAGGTGGAAGTCGAGGGCGTCTATCCGAGCGCACAGGGCGACAGCGCCATCCTCGACGTCCTCGACGAGATGGGCGCGGACCTCGACTGGGACCGCGACAACGGCCGCGCCGTCGTGCGCCGCGCCGCCCTCGACGGCGTCACCGTCGACGTCGGCGACACCCCCGACCTCCTCCCCACCATCGCGGCCCTCGGCGCCGCCGCGGACGGCACCACCGAGATAGTGAACGCCGAGCACGTCCGCTACAAGGAGACGGACCGCGTGAGCGCGATGGCCGACCAGCTATCCGAGATGGGTGCCGTCGTCCAAGAATCGCAGGACAAACTCGTCGTCCACGGCGGCGAGTCCGACCTGCACGGCGCGACCCTCGACGGCCTCGGCGACCACCGCATCGTGATGGCCCTCGCCGTCGCCGGCCTCGTCGCGGACGGCGAAACCACGATCCGGGGCGCGGAACACGTCGACGTCTCCTTCCCCGGCTTCTTCGACGAACTGTACGAGCTCGGCGTGGACGTGACGCGAAACGGCGCGTAGCGCCGTTTCGCGGGAATGCGAGCGGGGAGGGACGACCCGCGAGCACGAGGGGGCGACGCGTAGCGTCGGCCCTCGAATAGGGCGAACGCGGAGCGACCAGCGGGAGCGGTACGTGAGCCACGAGGAACGGGTCGTAGACCCGCGAGTAGCGTCGGCCCTCGACTCGGGCGAACGGCGACGCCACTCAGTCGAGGACGTGTGCGGTGTCGTAGTGGGTGCGGAAGGCGAACCAGAGGCCGTGGCGGCCGGTGACGCGGTCGCGGGTGTCGCCGTCGGCGACGAGGGCGTCGCGGGTGATCGTCCACGCGGTGCCGTCGGCGTCTCGGAGGCCGTCTGGGGTTCGTTCGACGGGGCGGGGCGGGGCGTCGTAGACGGCGATGTCGCCGGTGGGGTCGAGGAGGGCGACGATTTCGCGGTCGCCGACGTGGCCGGTGATTATCGTGTCTTCGTCGAGGGCGTCGGCGGGGACGACCCAGACGTCGTCGCCGTCGGGGACGCCGTAGACGGCGGCTTTCTCGGGGAGGCGGTCGTCGTCGCGTTCGACGCCGGGTTGGACGACGTCCTCGTTCTCCCAGTAGTGCCGGAAGATGCCGAGTTCGCCGTCGTAGTGGTCGTAGTCGTAGTCGTAGCCGGTATCCCTATCGAGCGCGAGGGTGTCGGGGTATTCGGCCTTCCACTCGCCCCACGTGGTCTGGGTGACGGTGTGCTGGTCGAGGCGGGCGTCGGGGTCGCGTTCGAGGTGGGGGCCGCCGAGGGGGTGGCCGGCGTGCTGGTCCCAGAGCGTCTCCGTCTCCTCGTCGTACATCACCTTGTTGCCGGCGCGGAGCATGCCGGTGGAGCCGAAGGTGCGGAGTTCGCCTTTGATGCGCCGGTCGTAGAGGATGGGGGCGTTGCAGAGCGTGCAGTAGGTGAGGCTGACCGGGACGCCCTGGAGGTCGGCGTTCATGAGTTCGTGCGGGAAGAGCACCCAGCGCGGGACGGCGTAGGGGGTGTCGTCGAGCACGAACCCGAAGACGGTGTCCTCGTCGTCCAGGTAGCGCTCGTAGTCGCCCCCGGTGCCGTCCGCGTCGACGGCGTCGCCGGGGACGAAGTCGGGGGCGTTGAGCGCGGCGAGGAAGGAGCGATCACAGTTCCCCCAGCGGATGGACTGCAGGTCGAAGTCGCGGGGGGTGCAGTCGAGGAGGCCGCCGACGGGCGGGAGGTAGGACTTGTAGAGGCGGAGTTTCCAGTCGTCGAAGCCGTCGAGCGGTCTGATCTCCTGCTGGGAGTACCAGGACTCCCACTCGACCCAGGCGTGGTCGGAGTCGAAGTCGGGTTCGGCGAGTTCGGCGAGGGCGTCCCGGACGCCCGGCCAGCGGACCTCGGGGAGTTCGAGGTAGCGCGGGGGACTGTGCGAGCGGAGGACTTCGGGGAACCCGAATCGCTCCCAGTCGTTCGCGATACCGTCGATGACGAGGACTTCGAGGAGGTGTGGGACGACGCGTTCGTCGCCGCGGTCGGCGAGTTCGGCGACGGCGTCGGCGTGGGCGTCGGCGTCGCGGACGAGCAGTCGGTCGGTGAGTTCGCGCAGGCGCTCGTCTGACGTGTCGCGTGCCATCGGTTCGCATCGTCTCGTCGGATCGTGAAATACGCACCGGGTCCGACTCGGTGGCGCGCCACCGGCGCCGCGAGGGGGCCGGCGAGCGGTTTGCGAGGTATTTAACCGCTTGCGCTCGAACGAATCGCTAATGAACGGGAATCGGTTCGGCCGACTCTTCCAGGTGACGACGTACGGTGAGAGCCACGGACCGGGGATGGGCGTGACGGTCTCCGGGTGTCCCGCGGGCCTCGAACTCGACGAGGAGGATATCCAGTACGAACTCGACCGGCGCAAGCCGGGGCAGTCGATGATCACGACGTCGCGGGGCGAACCCGACGAGGTGACCATCCAGTCGGGCGTGCAGGACGGCTACACGACCGGGACGCCCATCGGGATGACCATCCAGAACAAGGACGCGCGCTCCGGGAAGTACGAGCCGTTCATCACGGCGCCGCGCCCCTCGCACGGCGACTTCACGTACTCGGCGAAGTTCGGGACGCGCAACTGGGGCGGCGGCGGGCGCTCGTCCGCGCGCGAGACGGTGAACTGGGTGGCGGCGGGCGCCGTCGCGAAGAAGGTGCTGCGCGCGAACGGCGTGCGCGTGAAGGCCCACGTGAATCAGATCGACGACGTCGAGGCGGGCGAGGTGTCGTGGGAGGACCTCCTGGAGAACACCGAGGAGAACGACGTGCGCTGTGCGGACCCGGAGGCGGCCGCGCGCATGCAGGAGCGAATCGAGGAGTACCAGGAGGCGGGTGACTCCATCGGCGGCTCCATCTACTTCGAGATTCGGGGCGCGCCGCGCGGCCTCGGCGCGCCGCGCTTCGAGGGCTTCGAGTCCCGCCTCGGGCAGGCGCTCATGTCCGTCCCGGCGTCCACGGCGTTCGAAATCGGTCTCGGCCGCGACGCCCGCGAGTATTCGGGGACCGAGCGCAACGAGGACTGGACGCTCGACGAGGACGGCGACCCCGTCCCGGTCGGGAACGACCACGGCGGCCTGCAGGGCGGCATCACGACCGGACAGCCCATCTACGGCGAACTCACCCTGCACGCGCCCACGTCCATCCCGTCGGAGCAGACGACCGTCGACTGGGAGACCGGCGAGGAGAAGACCGCGCAGGTCATCGGCCGACACGACCCCGTCCTCCCGCCGCGCGGCGTCCCCGTCGTCGAGGCGATGTGTCGGCTCACCGTCCTCGACTTCATGCTCCTCGGCGGCCGCATCAACCCCGACCGCATGGACGGCAAGCCGGGCGAGTACGACACCGACTATCACCCGTCCAGTCCCGAGAACGACCCCGAGGACGCCGCGACGAAGGTCGAGTAGTCCGACGATTCGCGTCGGACGGAAGGCGAGCGGTGCGAACCGCGAGTAACGCGGTCGCGGAGCGACCGCGAGGGACGCGAACGGTGACGCCGTGAGCAGTCCGACGATTCGCGTCGGACGAACGGGCGAGCGGTGAGCGTCGCGAACCGCGAGTGGCGCGTCGCTTCCGCCCCCCATCCTGAAGTGTCCCGGCGGCGCGGGTCCGGTATGGCAGAGCGCTGGTCCTCTCGGCTCGGGTTCGTCCTCGCCACCGTCGGCGCGGCGGTCGGTCTCGGGAACGTCTGGCGGTTCCCGTCGGTCGTCGGGCAGAACGGCGGCGGCGCGTACCTCCTCCCGTATCTCTTCGCGGCGTTCGTCTTCGCGGTCCCGCTCGTCGTGCTCGAGTTCGCGGTCGGGCGCTCGCTGCGCACGGACGTCGTGTCGGCGTTTCGCACGGTCGGAGAGCGGTACGCGGCCCTCGGGTGGGTGGTCGCCGGGTCCGTGCTCGTCGTGCTCTCCTACTACCTCGTCCTCACTGGCTGGGTGCTCGCGTTCTTCGTCGGGGCCGCCACGGGGCGCCCCCTCTCGTTCGCGTCGTTCACCGCGACGTACTGGCCGGTCGTCGCGTTCGTCGTCGTCGCCGCGGCCGTCGCGGCCGTCGTCAGTCTCGGCGTGAAGTCCGGCATCGAGCGGCTCTCGACGGCGGTTATGCCCGTCGTCTTCGTCGTGCTCGCCGGCCTCGCCGTCTACGCGTGGACGCTCCCCGGGTGGGCCGCCGGCGTCTCCTTCTTCCTGACGCCCCGGCTCTCCGTGCTCTCCGACGTCGGCGTCTGGTCGGCGGCGTTCGGACAGGTGTTCTTCTCGCTCTCGGTCGGGCAGGGAATCATGCTGACGTACGGCGCGTACGTGGACGACGAGACGTCGCTCTGGGGGTCCGCGGCGCTCGTCGCCGTCGCGGACGTCGCGGTGGCCTGTACCGCCGGCCTCGTCATCTTCCCCGTCGTGTTCACGCTCGGCGTCGAACCGACCGCCGGAACGCAACTCGCGTTCACGACGCTCCCGCGCGCGTTCGCGGCGATGCCGTTCGGGCGCGTCGTCGCCGTGGGGTTCTTCGGCCTGCTCTTCCTCGCCGCGCTCACCTCCGCCGTCTCGCTCCTCGAAGTCGGGGTGGCGTCCGCGACGCGCGCGACGGACTGGGGGCGCCCGCGCGCCACCGTCGCACTGATGGCGGGCGTGGCCGTCCTCGGGCTTCCGTCGGCGCTGAGCTACAGTCCCGCGGCCGTCTCGCTCGCGGGCGTGCCGTTCCTCGACGTCGTGGACGAGTCCGTCGGGACGTTCGCGCTCCCGGTGACCGCCTTCCTGCTCGTCGCCGCGTTCGCGTGGGTCGCCGACGCCGACGTCGTCCGGGAGACGCTCGGGCGCGCGTACCCGCTCGTGAAGTACGCCATCCCGGTCGTGCTCGTCGCCGTCACGGGGACGGCGGCCGCGGGCGTCGTCACGCCGGAGTGGTCGCTCACGGCGCGCGCGCTCCTCGTCGGCCTTGTCCGCCCCGTCCCGTTCCTCGTCACGCTCGCCGTCCTCCTCGGCGTCGGCTGGCTCCTGCGCGACCGGGTGCGCCCGCGACGGTGGCGTCGCTGACCGGGGACCCGTCCAACTTTTAGGCGCGCGGACCCACCGTTCGGGCGATGGACGCCGCACAGGAGCGCCGGGAGAACCCGTTCGGGATGGACGAGGACTGTCGGAACTGCGAGGGGCTCTGCGACGTCCGCGAGCGCGTCGTACACGGCTACGGGGACGTGGGCGCGGACTTCGTCTTCGTCGGGGAGCGCCCGAGCGCGGGCGCCGAACGGACGGGCGTCCCGTTCACCGGGGACGCGGCCGGGGAGCGATTCCAGGACGTCCTCGGCCAACTCGGGTTGAACAACTCGCTCCCGGACAGCGAGGAGCCGGAGCTGGAGAACGCCTACCTCGTCTACCTGACGCGGTGTCGACACCCGGAGCGGGCGCCGACGGACGAGGAGGTGGCGGCCTGCGAGCCGTTCTTGAACGCGGACCTGCGGATGATCAATCCGGAGATCATCGTCCCCGTCGGGGAGCGCGCGCTCGCCGAAATCGGGACGGAGTACACGACGACGCCCGCAGAGGACCTCGACGTCGTGGAGCACCACGCCGAGCGCATCCGCGGGCGCGGCTTCGAACTCGTTCCGATGATCCACCCGCGCGAGATGACGGGCGAACAGGCGGACGCGTTCGTCAGCGCGTTCCTCGACATCCTCGGGACGGACTACCGGCAGACGAAGGGGCGGCGCGGCCGATAGTC
>Ga0207755_100412_pt1 | contig 20386 bp, 16 predicted proteins | sample A23P2SouthBayCA_FD_187734 | JGI IMG/M metagenome (GOLD analysis project Ga0207755, IMG submission 187734) | Aerobic enrichment media microbial communities from Bioluminiscent Bay, La Parguera, Puerto Rico - A23 P2 (SPAdes) | ecosystem: Environmental > Aquatic > Marine > Unclassified ...
GTCGCCGGATGTTCTCCAGTGCCTCCTCCTCGCTGGGGTAGGCGAAGTGTGCGACCCCGGACTTCGAGGAATGGGAGCCAGCGCCACCGAGTTCCTCCTTGGAGACCTGTTCGCCGGTGACGGTCTCGATGACGTTCGGGCCGGTGATGAACATGTGGCTGGTGTCCTCGACCATGAACGTGAAGTCCGTCAGCGCGGGCGAGTAGGTCGCACCGCCGGCGCAGGGACCCATGATCGCGGAGATCTGCGGAATCAGCCCCGAGGCCTTCGTGTTGCGCTCGAAGATCTTTGCGAAGCCCACCAGCGAGTCGACGCCCTCCTGAATCCGCGCACCGCCGGAGTCGTTGAGACCGACCACCGGGACACCGCTCTCGATGGCCTTGTCCATCACCTTGCAGATCTTCTCTGCGACGACTTCGCCGACCGAGCCGCCCAGCACGGTGAAGTCGTGCGCGAAGAGGAACACTTTGCGGCCGTCGACCTCGCCGTACCCAGTGACGACGGCGTCGCCGGCGAACTTCTTCTCCTCCATGCCGAAGTTCGTCGAGCGGTGTTCGACGAACGGGTCGACCTCGTTGAACGTGCCGTCGTCGACGAGGAAGTCGATCCGCTCGCGGGCCGTCATCTTCCCCTTGTCGTGCTGGGACTGGATGCGGTCCTCACCCCCACCGAGTTCAGCCTGGCGTTTCCGTTCGCGCAGTTCTTCGATGGGATCGTCGATGTCCTCGATCGCTCGGTCCTCGTTCTCGTCCTGGTCCTGTTTGCTCATCCTTACCACTCCATACCGCCGTTGACGCCGAGAATCTGTCCGGTCATGTAACTGGACTCCTCGCTGGCGACGAAGCGGACGATCCCGGAGATGTCCTCGACCGTAGCGAACCGGTCCAGCGGGATCTCACGCAGGATCTTCTCCTGAACGCGTTCGGGGACTTCTTCGAGCATGTCCGTGGCGACGAATCCCGGCGCGACGCAGTTCGCGGTCGAACCAGTGCTCGCGAGTTCGAGTGCGAGCGTCCGCGTGAAGCCAAAGAGCCCGGATTTGGTCGTCGCGTAGTTGGCCTGTCCGTAGTTGCCCTGCTGGCCGACCACCGAGGAGATGTTGATGAGGCGGCCGGTCTCGGACGCTTTGATGTCCTCGAAGAACGCGTTCGTACAGTTGAACACGCCGCCGAGGTTCACGTCGATCACGGTCTGCCAGTCCTCGCGGGTCATGTTCTCGAACTTCTTGTCCACAGTGATGCCCGCGTTGTTCACCAGCACGTCGATCGCGCCGAAGGTGTCGTGGACCTGCGCTGCCATCGATTCGACGTCGTCCTGCACGGAGATGTCGGCCTGGGCCGCTATGGCCGTCCCGCCGTCGGCTTCGATGGCCTCGACGACCTCGCGGGCCTCGTCCTCAGAAGAGCGGTAGTTCACGACGACTTCGGCCCCGTGTGCGCCGAGATCCTCCGCGATCCCGCGACCGATTCCGCGTGACGACCCGGTGACGAGACAGGTCTGACCGTCCAGGTTCATGGCTGGGATCGACCGCCTCCCGCCGTTCGTGCATTCATGGTAGTGAAACACGCCGCGGGCAGGCAAATAATAGTTCGCCTTACACAGCCGACAGGTAGCGGCCAGTTTCCTAACCATTGTTCAGAACGGCTGCGCGCCCCGAATCACAGTTCACACGTGGGAAACGTTCCGCCGAGACGAGTGTGGTTTAGGCCGAACTAAAGAACGGCAGATACTTTAGGAGGGCCTAAACAGTGTAGTCTAGGAATGGCAGATATCTGCGTTATCGTTCCGACGATCAGGGAGTGGGAGTGTATCGAGGAGTACGTAACGAACGCACGCGACCACGGCTTCGACACGGACCGATTGGAGTTCGTCCTCGTCACGGAGGACTTCTGTGACACCGACGCCATGGCGGCGATGCTCGACGACCTCGGCGTCTCCGGCGAGGTGTACGACGGCAGCCGTCGCACCGAGTGGTTCGAGTCCCGAGGACTGACCGAGTACGAACACCTGATCCCCGAGGCGAGCCACGCTCAGACCTCTTTCGGGCTGCTGTACATGTGGGACCGCGACTTCGAGTACGGCGTGTTCATCGACGACGACACGCTCCCCCACGAGGACGTGGACTTCTTCGGGACCCACATGGCGAACCTCCACGACGACGGCGAGATCGAACAGGTCGCCTCCGACGAGGAGTGGGTCAACGTCCTCTACCAGTCCGACCACGACCTCTACCCGCGTGGCTACCCCTACGCGGCGATGGACGAGGAGATCGAAACCGAGACCACCGAACTCTCGAACGTCGTCGCCTCGCAGGGCCTCTGGACGAACGTGCCCGACCTCGACGCCGTCCGGATCCTGATGGACGGCGACCTGCAGGGACAGGCCCAGACCCGGACGACCGCCGAGGACTACGGCGAGGACTTCGTCGCCGCGCCGGGCCAGTACCTCACCGTCTGCTCGATGAATCTCGCCTTCCGCCGGGAGGTGATCCCGGCGTTCTACCAGCTACCGATGGACGACAACAGCTGGGACGTGGGACGGTTCGACGACATCTGGAGCGGGCTGTTCCTCAAACGCGCGGCGGACGTACTCGGCGGAGAGATATACAACGGCGATCCGCTCTGTGAGCACAACAAAGCGCCCCGCTCGACGTTCTCCGACCTCACGAACGAGGTCCACGGTCTCGAACTGAACGAACACGTCTGGGAGATAATCGACGAAGTCGGTGGCGACGCAGACAGCTACGGCGGCGTCTTCCGGGCGATGGCCGGGGCCCTCGCCGAGGGCGACTACGAGGACTGGGAGAACGGCGCGTTCCTCAACTACTGTGGCGAGTACATGCTCGACTGGCTGGACTGTCTCGCCGCTATCGAACCCGGCAGTATCGAGAGTGAACCGAAGGCAGTACCGGCAGACGATTAGAAAGCTATAAGTGTTTTAGGAGAACCTAAACCCTATGATGAACGACAACGCTGACGACGACGACAGCGAGCGACGAGATCGGTCGCGTCTGCGGTCACGTCGCGGTTTTCTGGCTACCAGCGGCGCCGTCACCGCTGGCGCGCTCGCGGGCTGTTCGGACTTCCTGCCGGGCAGTTCGACGAGCGGGAGCGAACTCTCGGTCGGTGACTTCCGTGGCTCAGGGCCGATGATCGAAGACCGCGGCGCGCCCGGTGGGACGAGCATCGAGGAGCTCCCAGACCTCTCGGGCGAACTGACGATGTACCTCGGTGGTGGCGAGAGCGGCCTCTACCTCGACCTGATCGACCTGCTCGAACAGTACTACTCGGATTTCACCGTCAACCACCAGGACGGCTCGGCCAGCGACCTGGCCAACCGGATCTCGGAGGAGAACAGCGCCGGGTCGGCCCGTGCGGACCTGTTCATGGCCGTCGACGCCGGTTCCCTCGGCGCGGTCGCCAACGACGGTGCCGCGGTGTCGCTGTCCGACGACTTGCTCGACCTCGTCCCCGACGCGTATCAGGACAGCGAGGGCCGCTGGATCGGCTTCGCGGGCCGTGCCCGTGCCGTCCCGTACAACTCGAACGAACTCTCGGCGAGCGACGTTCCCTCGACGGTGCAGGACTTCCCCTCGACCGATGCCTTCGGTGATTCCTTCGGCTGGGCACCGAGCTACAGCGCGTTCCAGTCCTTCATCACCGCGATGCGGCTGATCAACGACGACGAGGCGACTCGCCAGTGGCTCAACTCGATGCAGGAGCTTGGCGTCTCGACGTTCAACAACGAGTTCATGGTCTCGAACCGCGTGGCCGACGGCGAGATCGCGGCCGGCTTCGCCAACCACTACTACGCGCTGCGGGTCCTGAGTAGCCGTTCGTCGTCACCCATCGAGCTGGCCTTCACCGAGGGCGACGCCGGAGCACTCGTCAACGCCTCCGGCGCACAGATCCTCTCGGGGACGGACAAGCAGGACCTCGCAGAGACGTTCATCCGGCACGTCCTCTCGGCGGAGGCACAGGAGTTCTTCGCGACCCGGACCTACGCCTACCCGATGATCCCCGAGGTCGACCCCGTCGGTGACCTGCCGACCATCGACGAACTGAACCCGCCGGACATCGAGCTGTCGGAGCTGTCGGACATCGGCGGGACAGTGGACCTGCTGCGTGAAGTGGGCGTCCTCTGATGGCGACTGATCACGACCGCGTCGCGGAGCAGACCAACGGAGCGACCACCGAGCGCTCCACGCCCAGAGTCCTCTCCGCGGTCGCCGTCGTGATCACACTGCTGGTCCTCTCACCGCTCGCGTGGCTCGTCATGCGAGCCGGCGAGATGGACACCGTCAGAGCGATCGAACTGTTGACCAGCGAGACCACCGTCGACGTGACGATCAACTCCGTCGTCCTCGTCGGGAGCGTGACAGTGTTTGCGGTGCTCGTCGGCGTCCCGCTGGCGATTCTCACGGTCCAGACCGACCTCCCCTTCCGCCGGTTCTGGACCGTGACGGCCGCGCTCCCGCTCGTCGTCCCCAGCTACATCGGCGCGTTCGCCTTCGTCTCCGCCTTCGGCCCCCACGGCCACCTCTCGAATTTGCTCTCGCCGCTCGGGATCGAACAGATCCCACCGATCTACGGGCTGCCGGGCGCTGTACTGGTCCTGACGCTGTTTACGTACCCCTACGTCTTCCTGACGACGCGTGCCGCACTCCTCTCGTTCGACGGCACCATCGTCGAGGCCGCCCGGTCGCTCAACCACACGCGCTGGCAGGCGTTCAAACGCGTGACGCTCCCACAGATCGCGCCGGGGATCGCCGCCGGCGGCCTGCTGGTGGCGCTGTACACGCTCGGTGACTTCGGGACGCCGTCGATCATGAAGTACGACGTGTTCACCCGGATGATCTACAACGAGTTCGGGGCCCAGCGCATCGACTACGCAGCGGTCCTCTCGTGGCTCCTGCTCGCGATGGCCGTCGCCATCCTCGCCGTCGAGTCCCGGCTGGAAGCGGGTCGCGACGGCGCGTACGTCAGCCGGGGCAGCCGACGCCCCGGTGAGATCAAGCTTGGTCGGTGGAAGCTCCCGGCGCTCGCGTTCTGCGGCGGGATCGCGGCGCTCGGGCTCGCGCTTCCGATCGGGATTCTGGTCCACTGGCTGGCCCGCGGCGGCGTCGGCTACGACGGTGCCGGTCGTCCCTTCGAACTCGCCTTCGCCTGGAACTCGCTGAGCGTGGCCGCCGCCGCCGCGCTCGTCAGCGTCGCCGTCGCGCTCCCGCTGGCCTACCTCGCGGCCCGCAGCGACACCCGGTTCAGTTCGCTCCCCGACAGACTGAGCTACGTCGGCTACGCCGTTCCCGGCGTGGTGCTCGGGCTGGCGCTGGTGTACCTGAGTCTGGAGTACGTCCCGTTCGCGTACAACACCACGATCCTGCTCGTGTTCGCCTACGTCGTCCGGTTCATGCCACAGGCGGTCGGGACGACGAAGTCCTCACTGCTCCAGATCGACCCCAGCTACGTCGAGGCCGCTCGGTCGCTTGGCTATCCGCCCCTGACCGCCTTCCGGAAGGTCGTCTTCCCACTGATCGCACCGGGGATCGCCGCCGGGGGCGCGCTCGTGTTCCTGACGACGATGAAGGAGTTACCGGCGACGCTCATGTTGCAACCTTTTGGCTTCGAGACCTTCGTCACCTACATCTGGCGCGTTCAGGAGTCGGGCTACTACGGGCAGGCCGCGATCCCCGCGCTGGTGCTCGTGGTGGTCTCGGGGCTCTCGATGCTCGTGATCCTCAGACAGGAGGGAGACAATGCAACGTCACACTGACACACACGACACGACGGCAGCGTTCGACTCGGTCGAGACAGCGGTCGAGGACCCCACGGCGACGGTCCTCGAACTCGACGGCATCACCAAGGACTACGGCCCCGAGTGTGCCGTCGAGGAGCTCTCGCTGTCGGTCAACGACGGGGAGCTGTTGACGATGCTGGGGCCGTCGGGCTGTGGCAAGACGACGACGCTGCGGATGATCGCCGGCCTCGAACAGCCCTCCGATGGCACCATCGAGATCGACGGCGATACCGTCGCCGACAGTACGAGCTTCGAGAAGCCCGAGGAGCGCGACGTCGGCATCGTCTTTCAGGACTACGCCCTGTTTCCCCACCTCGACGTCGAGGAGAACATCGCCTTCGGGCTGACCGACGCTACAGAACGTGCGGTCGACGAGCGCGTGACAGAGCTCCTCGAACTGGTCGACCTCTCCGAACACCGCGAGAAGATGCCCAGTCAGCTCTCGGGCGGTCAGCAACAGCGGGTCGCGCTGGCGCGCTCGCTGGCCCCGGAGCCGGACGTGCTCTTGCTCGACGAACCGTTCTCGAACCTCGACGTGCGCCTGCGCGTTGAGATGCGCGAGGAGGTGCGCAAGATCCTCAAGCGGGCCGGCGTCACCGCGATCTCGGTGACCCACGATCAGGAGGAGGCGCTGTCGATCTCCGACCGCGTCGCCATCATGAACGACGGGACGATCGAACAGGTCGGCGACCCGGCGGAGGTCTTCGAGAACCCCGAGTCCCGCTTCGTCGCCAGCTTCCTCGGTCAGGCGAGTTTCCTCTCGGCCCGCGTCGCGGGCGACGACATCGAGACCGGGATGGGCACGTTCGAGACCGGGCGACTCAACGGGCCGGTCGAGGCCTACAACGGCGCGACCGTCGACGTACTGGTGCGACCGGACGACCTGCGGGCCGTCCCCACGGCCGAATCGACCGCCGACGGCTACGTCACCCAGCGACAGTACAACGGCCCCTCCTTCGTCTACCGGGTCAAACTCCACAGCGGCGACGTGGTCCACTGCCTGCACAACCACAGCGAGTCCTTCGAACCCGGCGAACCCGTCGAGATCGACCTGACGGCGGATCACCCGCTGGCCTGGTACCCCACCGAATGACGACGCGCCGGTATCGACTCGGACTCGTCGGGCTGGCAGTGGCGGCGGCCACAGCCGTCGCGGCCGTCTCGACGCAGGTGTTCCCGTACCACACGCCCAACCACGACGAAGCGGTCTACCTCCAGCAGGCCGCGATGCTGCTGGAGGGACAGCTATTCCTCGATCCGCCGGTCGTCGAGGCGTTCCGCCCGTGGTTCTTCGTCGAGACCGACGGTGGACGACTGTACCCCAAGTACTCCCCGGTACCGGCGGCGATGTTCGCCGTCGGGAAACTACTGGGGAGCTATCGGATCACGCTCGCCCTCGTCGCCGCCGGCATCGTAGCGCTCGCGGTTGGAATCGTCTCGTCGACCTTCGACCGACGGAGCGGGCTCCTCGCGGGCGTCCTGCTGCTCGGATCGCCGCTCTTTCTCGTCGACGCGTCGGTGTTCCTGCCGTACGTCCCGACGATGCTGTGGAACCTCGCCTTCGCAGCGGCGTACCTGCGGGCCGACCGGACGGGCAGCAGGTGCGCGGCGGTCGGGGCCGGCGTCGCGGTCGGTGTCGCCTTCTTCGCGCGGCCCTACACGGCAGTCCTGTTCGCGCTCCCGTTCGTGGGGCACGCGCTCTGGACGCTGCGAGAACTCGAACGCCCGGCCATCGTCCGACAGGGGCTGACGGCGACGTTCGGCCTCGTCGGGGTCGCCACCGCGCTCGCGTACAACAGCCTCGTGACGGGGGATCCGCTGGTCTTCCCGTATCAGGCGTTCGCGCCACAGGACGGTCTGGGCTTCGGCCACAGAGAGATACTCGGGTACAGTCGCGAGTACACGCCGGCACTGGCGCTGCGCTCGAACGGCGAGGCGCTGTGGGTGTTCGCGACGAAGTGGGTCGTCGGCGGAGCGATGGGGTCGCTCGCGGCAGCGCTGGGGCTCGCGGTGTCGGTCCGACGCGGGCTAACACCGCGACAGGCGACCCTCGCCGGTCTGCTCGTCAGCGTCCCGGTCGGCAATCTCGCGTTCTGGGGGACGCTCAACACGCTGGGATCACTGGATCGGTCCGGCGACGGCCTGATACACCTGCTGGGGCCGTACTACCACGTCGATCTGCTCCTGCCGGTGGCCGCGTTCGCGGCGGTCGGTCTCCGGGCCGGCTGGGCAACCGTTCGCGGGTGGCTCGACGACCGGCCCCGACTCGACGGCCGCCACGTCACCGTCGTGCTTGTGCTCGTGAGTGTGGTTCTCGGCGGGGCGGGCGTCGGGATGATGGCTGGCCCCCTCGCCGACAACGGGGCCGTCACGGAACGGTACGAGCAGGCCTACGGCCCCTTCGAGAACGATACGCTAGACTCCGAGAGCCTCGTCTTCCTGCCGGACCCCTACGGCGACTGGCTGAACCACCCCTTCCAGACGCTCCGCAACGATCCCGGGTTCGACAGCGGGCCGGTGTACGCGCTCGCCGAACGGCCGTTCGCCGTCGTCGACGCGTTCCCGGATCGGACGCTGTATCGCTACACCTACCACGGCGCGTGGGCACCGACGGCCGGCGAGCGCGTGGAACCGCGTCTGCAGTCGGTCGAACACGCGCGCGGCGAGCGCGTCACCATCAGGAGTGACCTCGGCCTCCCGCGGTTCGCCGAGAGCGTCTCGTTCAGACTGGCGAGCGAGAACGGGAGCGAGTACGCGGTCACGAGTGCGACCGGCCGCGAGTCGGTGTCGACGCGGCTCCTGATCGACGACCGCACGGCGACGCTGACCGGCGACGGCATCGAGCGGGTGTCGGTGCCGGTCGCGGATCGCGAACGACTCCTGCTGACGGCCTTCGTCGACTACGGCACCGGTGCCGGTTTCACCTACCGGTTCGAAATCCCGGTATCGGCGGCGAACGACAGCGTCCGGACGCTGACACCGTACGTCGAGGTCTGTCGGGACAGTCGCCTGTGTGACGGCGAAGCGGCGTACGTCCCCGGGACCCACATGGACGGTATCAGCGTCGAGACGAACGTTTCAGAAGCATGACCGACTACGAACTCACACGCCGTGACGCGGTGATCGCACTCGGTGCCAGCGGCCTCGCCGTCGGTGGTGGGACGCTGGCGTGGCAACGACTGGAAGCGAACGGCGACTCCGAAGGACTGACCGAGCGACAGCGCGAGACCCTGCTGGCACTGGCCCGGACGGTGTATCCGACCGAAGTAACCGGCGTCGCGGCGTTCGTCGAGCAGTACGTGGTCGGGAAGGCCAGCGAACGCCCCGAGTACGCCGCCGGCATGGCCGACGCACTGGACGAACTCGACGAGTACGCACAGACCTGGGAGGGGACGGCGTTCGCCGACCTGACACGCCAAACGCGTGACGAGTTGCTCGGCGAGTTCAGCGTCGACACCGCCGACCCAGTGCCGGACGGGCGACCGGCGGAACGCGTGCGCTACTACCTCGTCAACGACCTCCAGTTCGCGCTGTACACGTCGCCGACCGGCGGCGAACTCGTTGGACTGGAGAACCCGCAGGGCCACCCCGGCGGCACGGAGAGCTACCGGCAGCCCCCGGAGTCGGACCGGAACTGATTATCGGAACCGCTCTTCGAGGCAGACTTTGACGATGGATTTCGCGATCGCTGCGCCTCCGGAGAGTGGGTCGAGTTTCGTCTCGCCCGCCCGCTCGGCGTAGGCGATCGGTTCCTCGCGCACGTCGTACTCGCGCATCAGCGGGCGGATGAGCAGTTCCGCCGAGAGGCCGGTGTTCTCGGTCCACTCTATCTTCTGGATCAGCTCGCGGCGGTAGGCGCGCATCCCCGTCGTCGTGTCGTGGACGCGCTCGCCCATCAGGAGACTGGCGAGCGCGGCGAAGGCGTGGTTGCCGAAGCGGTTGAACGCCGGCATCGCCTCGGCACCGTGATACAGCCGGTCGCCGCTGACCACGTCCGCGCCGTCGTTGATCGATTCGAGGAAGTCGCCGAGTCGGTCCATCGGATACGTGTCGTCGCAGTCGGTGGTGACGATCACCGGTCGTTCCGCGGCCAGCACGGCGGCACGCACCGCGACGCCGTATCCCTGTGGCTGCTGTTCGATGACCCGAGCGCCGTGCTCGCGTGCGATCTCGGGCGTTCGGTCGCTCGATCCGTCGACACAGATCACGTTGGCCCGGCCGTCGGTCTCTGCCTCGATATCTTCGAGGACCGTCCCGATCGCTGCTTCCTCGTTGTAGGTGCCCATGACCACTGCGAGGTCGTCGAAAGTGTACGCATCGCCGCCGTCAGTGGCGGTACGCGTCCTCTGTCTCATTAGCTACCGCTCTCTCGTGAACACACTTGAGCTTTAGGTTAGCCAAAAACGAGTGGGGGGCGGTACCACGTGACAGCCAAATGCGTGTCGAGTGCATCACCGATCGCCGGCAAATCGCTACAGGAACCCGCCTCAGTGGTCGAGTTCCGGTGGCTCGTCGCGGCCGACGTAGATAGTGAACGCCTCGATGTCCTCGTAGGCGGCGACGCGGTCGCCCACGGCGATCTGGCTGTCTTCGGTCTCCATGGTCAGCGTCGCAACCTCGCGATTGCGGCCGAACTCGGCCTCGACGATCTCGCCCTCGACGATCCGGGGGTCGCCGGTCTCCACGTCTCGGCCTTCGATGGCGGCGTAGAAGTCGCCTTCGAGCGCCTGCAGGTCCGAGATGCACCGGCGGATCGTCCCGTACCGGCGCGGGAACTCCAGTTCCTCTCCGTTGCCGACGATGGTCTCGGCCGTGGTCCACAGCACGGTGTTGAGGAACCCCGAGACCAGAAATCCCAGTTCCGAGCGGTTGAAGATGACGCCGTAGCGGTCGTTGTTCCCCCGGACGCTCTCCCGGGTCGCGTACATCGAGTAGTTCCCGTCGGCGACGGCGACGACCGGCGTCGTGATCCCCCGTCGTCCCTTGACCGTCGTCGCGAGGCTCTTGTAGTCGAACTGGCCCACCGCCGGAGCCTCCGAAGCGGGTGAGACGACGATCTCGATGGCGACGCCCTCGTCGTGGACCGTCCGGAGCGTTTCCTCGAACCGGTCGAGCAAACGCGGCGTCAGCGAGAGCATCAGTTCGTACTCGGCGGCCGTGATGATGTCTTCGAGGTATCGCAGGATCGTCGGCCGGGACTTGACGAGCGAGACCGCTTCGGGCTTGCGCGTCGGCGCGGTGTAGCGCCGCGAGAGGTCGTCGACCAGATCGTCGAGCGAGGTCCGGACGTCGTCGAACGCCTCGCGCGGGTCGATCGCCAGCACCGTCATCGGCCGACTGTCTTTCAGTTCGACCAGACCCACGTCGCTCAGGCTCCGAACCGTGTCGTACACCCGGGGCTGAGGAATGTCGGTGTGATCCGACAGTTCAGAGGCCGAAAGCTCCCCGTGTTCCAGCACCGCGAGATAGGCCGTGACCTCGTACTCGCCGAGGTCGAAGACCGTGATGACCTGCTCCAGTGCGTCCCTGAGGTCGTCGCGGGGCATGGATCTGGGTTGACGGACCGACTAACTAAGTCTTCCGGGCTAGCACCGAAAGAGAACGCACGGATAGGAAGTACGGAGAATACTTCGAAAGGGCGAGCCACGCTGGCGCTGGAGGGGGAGTCGCTGGGCGACCCCTGTCGAGAGAGCGAAGCGAACGAAGACATGTCGCCCAGCGACCGCCAGCGTGGCAAGGGCTTTCGAAGTGGTCGTCGTCCTGAAAGAGATACCGCAAAAGGCAGTGACCGGGTCTGCTAGGGGGCTTCGAACTCGACGATGGCCTTGATCTGGTCGTCGCCGTCCTCGAAGGCCGGGTCGACGTCGTCGGGGCTGGTAACGGTCGTGACGAGGTGATCGAGCAGGTCCTCGGGCATCGCCTCGACGACCTCGATGGCCTCCTCGAAGTGGCGCAGACCGGCGTTGACCGAGCCGATCAGGCACTTGTTGTGGAGCACGAGGTCGTTGTGGAGCGAGCCGCCGTCGATCTCGAAGTCCCACGAACTGGGGATGCCCAGCAGCGCGCCGACGCCGTTGGGCGCGAGCGCGTCGATGGTCTGGAAGGCGTGGGGGGCGTAGCCCGTCGCCTCGTAGATGAAGTCCATCCCCTCGTACTCGTCGGAAATCTCGTCGACGGGCGTCTCGCGGGAGTCGATGTAGGTCGCGCCGACCTCGTCGATGAAGTCGAGCGTGATGTCCGGGCGGTCACGGCGGCCCAGACAGTACGCGCGGTCGAACTCCTGAGTCAACTGCCAGAGCGTCAGCAGGCCCAGCGGGCCGTTTCCGAGGACGGCCGCGGATTCCGCGTCCCATTTGAACGCCGAGCGGGAGGCCCGCGCGTGTTCCAGCGCCTTCTCCGTGTTCGAGAGCGGCTCGACGAAGATGCCGTAGGGTGCGATCTCCTCGTCGACCGGGATGAGGTAGTCGGCGGGACTGGTGAAGTACTCGGACATGTAGCCGTGGTCGCCGACGATGCCGCGCTCGAAGTACTCGCCGTCGGGGGCCATGTCCGGCTCGTTGCGCCGGAAGTACTGGTTCGTCTCGCCGTCGGGCTTCCGTCGGACCGTCGGGACGACGTGCTGCCCTTCTTCGAGGCCGGTCCCGTTCGGATCCTCGACGACGCCGACGGCCTCGTGGCCCATGACCATGTGGTCCTCGCCCTCGGGGAAGCCACCGTGGGAACCGCTCAGCACCTCGTGGTCGGTGCCGTCGACGCCGACGCGTAGCGTGCGGACGAGCGCCTCGCCGTGTTTGGGTTCCGGTCGGGGCTTGTCGATCAGTTCCGGCTCGTCGCTCCCGCGACGAATAGCGACTGCTTTCATGAATGTGCTATGGGGAAGATGAGAGCACCGCGGATTAAGTCTTCCTCTTAACACACAGACTCGAGAGCGAGCGAGAACGCGAGTGTTTACTCGAGGGAAACCGCTTCGCCCCGTTCACCCGAGCGGTAGATCGCGTCCATGACGCGCTGGACGGTCAGCCCCTGTTCGACGGTGTTCATCGACGGCGTTTCGCCACTGGCGACGTGTTCGAGGAAGTACTCCTGTTCGAGGCCGTGGGCCTCGGCGTCGGCGGTCTCGATCTCGGTGTCGCGGTGGTGGTCCGTGCCGACGGCCGAGGTGTCGAGCACGGTCAGGGAGTCGTCGGCCATATCGAGGTGTGCGCCACCCTCGTCGCCACGGACGACGATCTCCTGACTCGGGAATCGGTTGGTCGCCCACGCGACCTCCAGCGAGAGGGTCCGACCGTCGGCACACCGGACGAACGCGGTCGCGGAGTCGTCGACGTCGAAGCCGCCCGCGCCCTCGTCGTAGCCCCACATGTTGAGGTAGGTGTAGTCGTCGTCGGGACCGAACTGGGCACGGGTCTGGGCCGACACTTCTTCGATCTCCGGGAAGCCCATCAGGTACAGCGCCACGTCGATGGCGTGCGTGCCGATGTCGATGACCGAACCGCCACCGGAGACGTCTTTCCGGGTGAACCAGCTACCGCGGCCGGGGACGCCGCGCCGACGGACGTAGTTGGCCTCGATGTGCGAGACGTCACCGAGTTCACCGTCGGCGCGGTACTGGTCGAGGACCTGTACCGGAGCGCGGAACCGGTTGTGGAAGCCGACCATACAGAAGCCCTCGGCGTCGGCGGCCACGTCTGCGATCCGCTCGGCGCTTTCGAGCGAGTGGGCGAGTGGCTTCTCGACGAGCACGTCCAGACCCGCTTCCAGGGCATCGGTGACGTACTCCTCGTGGAAGCAGTTGGGCGTCGAGACGACGACGGCGTCGACGTGTTCGTACATCTCTTCGGCGTCCTCGTACACGTCTGCGTCGTACTTCTCCGCGAAGTCGTTGCGGGCGTCTTCGTCGACGTCAGTTCCGGCGGCGACGGTGCCGCCCACGTCGAGCACTTCGTCCGCGTGAAGGTGTGCGATGTTGCCGAGGCCGACGAATCCGAGTCGGACTGTGGATATGTCTGTCATTGGGTATCGAGTGTTCCGAGAGTGTCGGTTAAAAACGTGCTGGATCTATTTAGTACAGCTGTTGTTCCCGTTCTTCGCGTTCCTGTTCGCGCTCCCGTTCCTCCTCCAGTTTTCGGCGGCCCCGTCGGTACTGGAGGAGGCCGGGAACGATCTTGTTCTTCAGGTCGAAGCCAAAGGACACGATGCCGTAGACCCAGAAGAAGAAGAGCACGACCATGCCGCCCCAGTAGACGAGGGCAGCAGCGTCGGCGAGCATGGTCAGTCGTCCGTCTCCGCTGGGGTTGCGCCTGTTTCGCCGCCCGCCGTTCCCTCGGTGATACCGTGAGACAGAGCCTCACCGGTCGTATCGTCGAAGAGGTGGATCTTGCGACGGTCGAGGACGACTTCGACGGTCTCGTCTTCCTCCATCTCGGAGTCGGGTTCGATGCTCATGAGCAACTGGTCGTCCGTGGCAGCCTCCTGTGACATCGACGTCTCGCCGTCTCCGAGCAGGAGATAAGCGAAGATCTCGTCGCCCATCGGTTCGAGCACGTCGGACTGAGCCCCGATCCGGGCCGACGGGAACGTCAGTTCGTCTGCTTCGTCGGCCGGGTACACGTCCTCCGGCCGGACGCCGATCGTCACGTCGTCACCGGGACCGAGGCCCTCGATCGTCGCGGGATCGAACTCCACCGAGAAGTTCGGCGTCTCGATCGCGTCGGTTCCGACGCTGCCGTTGACGAAGTTCATCGACGGTGATCCGATGAACCCGGCGACGAACAGGTTCGCGGGCTCGTTGTAGCACACGAGCGGGGGGTCGATCTGCTGGAGTTCCCCGCTGTCGATGACGGCGATCCGGTCGGACATGGTCATCGCCTCGGCCTGATCGTGGGTGACGTAGATGATCGTGGTGTCCAGTTCCTTGTGGAGTCGCTGGAGTTCCGTCCGCATGTGGACCCGGAGTTTGGCGTCGAGGTTCGCCAGTGGCTCGTCCATCAGGAACACGTCGGGCTGACGAACGATCGCGCGTGCGATGGCGACGCGCTGGCGCTGACCGCCCGACATCTCGTCGGGCATCCGGTCGAGCATGCCTTCTAGCTGGACGATGTCGGCCGCGCGTTCGACGCGCCGGTCGATCTCGTCTTTCGGGTAGTCCCGCAGTCGCAATCCGAAGCTGATGTTGTCGTAGACGTCCATGTGCGGGAACAGCGCGATGTTCTGGAACACCATCGCGATGCCCCGGTCCTTGGGTGGGAGATTCGTCACCTCACGGTCGCCGATGAACACCTTCCCCTCGGTGGGGAGGGTGAGACCGGCGATGGTCTCCATCGTCGTCGACTTCCCACAGCCCGAGGGACCGACGAGACAGATGAACTCTCCGTCGTCGATGTCGAGGTTCATGTCGTCGACGGCCGTGACGTCTTCGTACCGTTTCGTTACGTGTTCGAGTTTGAGGTTTGCCATGGTGTTACTCCTTGAGTGCGCCCGAGGTTAGTCCACTGACGATGCGTTCCTGTGCCACGACGACGAGGATGAGCATTGGGAGGACCCCGACGACGCTCGCCGCCGCCATCAACTGGAAGTTCGTGGTGTACTGGGTCTGATAGCTGAGGATCCCACCGACGAGCGGCGACCAGTTCGAGGCCTGTGGCGAGGTCGCCATGATCGAACTGAAGAAGTACTCGTTGTACACCGCGATGAACGTCAGCACTGCCGCCGTCGCGACGCCGGGTGCCGACAGCGGCATGATGACCCGGAACAGCGCACCGAGTCGAGTGGTCCCCTCGACGCGAGCGGCGTCCTCCAGTCCGTCTGGGATCTGGCCGTAGAACGTCGTGAGGATGAAGATCGACAGCGGCATGAACAGCGCGCTGAAGGGCATCACCATCGCGCCGGGCGAGTTCAGCAGTTCGATCGACGTGAACAGCGCCACGTCGGTGAAGGGGATCGTCACCGCGTTCCCGGCGAAGATGTCGTACAGCGGGACGACGAAGGCCGCCGGGGGGAAGTAGCTGATCGCGAGGATGGCCAGCATCAGGACCGCTCGACCGGGGAAGTCCAGTCGCCCGAAGACGTAGCCTGCGAGGCTCGCGACCACCAGCACGATGATCGTCGTCGTCACCGCCAGCGCGAAGCTGTTCAGCATGTACAGGTGGAACGGGATCTCCTCGAAGACGGCGACGAAGGACCCGGGGTTGAACCCCTGTGGCACGGGCAGCGGGAAGGGGACGTTGGACCCGAGCAGACTGACATCGGGGATGAACCCGCCACCGGTGATCGCGCTGCTCGGGGTCAGGGCGAGGACGAGCAGCCAGTAGAACGGGAACAGCGTCGTCACCATGAAGAACACCATCGCCGTGTAGAACAGCGCGCGATACACCCGCTCCGGGTCCTCTATCGACCGCTGGACCCAGCGGTTGAGCGGTCCGTCGGAGTCGTCGGAGTCGGTTGCCGTTGCCATGTCAGATCGCGTCCTCCCCTGCCCAGAGAATGATTCCCATCACGAGGATCCCGATGATCGCTGCGGTGGTGAAGGCGATCGTCCCTGCGGCCGCGTTGAAGCCGCTGAAGAAGGCCTCGACGACCATACACGACAGCGACGGCACGACGGTACAGCTAGAGACGATGTCGATGATACCGTACACTCGCAGCGCCTGGACCGAGCGGAACAGGACTGCGATACCGATCGTCGGCAGGATCAGCGGGAACGTGATGTAGCGGAACTGTTGCCACTTCGAGGCCCCCGCGACTTTCGCAACGTCGTAGAGGCCGCGGTCGATGCTCTGCAACCCGGCGAGGATCAGCAGCGCCATGAACGCCGAGGTCTTCCAGATGTCCGAAAGGATGATGACGAACGTCGCGCTCGTGGTGTCGTTGAGCGTGTTCGTCGGCGCGAGGATCCCCAGATCGGCCAGTGGCGGCGTCAGGAACCCGATGCTCGGCTGGAACATCAGGTAGAACATCATCCCCTGAATGACGACTGGAACCGCCCACGGGATGATGATTGCCGCGCGGATCCACCGCCGACCGTAGAAGTCCTGATCGAGGATCAGGGCCTGTCCCATCCCGATGATCGTCTCGAAGAAGACGCTGACGGCGGCGTAGATGATCGTCACGGTCAGCGCGCTCGTCAGGAGCGCTTCGAGCGAGAGGCTCGTCGGGAGGAACGTCGGCTGGCCGGGCAGGTACCGATCCATGTTGCCGGTGAACAGGTCGGCGTAGTTCTGTAACGCGACGAACTCGCCGAGACCGGTAAACGTCTGTGCGAACAGCGACATCTCGAACGTCTTCAGCAGTGGATAGATCGCTATCGAGCCCAGTAACAGGAACACGGGCGACAGCAAGAGGTACGCGTACGTCGTGTCGCTGAGGTTCTCCATCCAGCGCGTGGCCTGTACGAGCGGTCCCGACCGCTTCGATTCCCGTTCACCACCCGCTGTCTCTGTACTCATACGGAATCACCGCTCATGCCGAACGTCCTCCATGGTTGTTAATAACATACGTGGATTGTAAAACTATGCGGGGTCCGTCGGATTATCCCTGTTCGATGTCTTCGAGCTGGGACTGGAGAGCCGACATCGCGTCGGCCGAGGAGGCCTTCTGGCCGACCGCGCGGTTGGCCTGCTGTGCGATCGCACTGGACTCCTGACTCCAGACCGGCGTGACCGGTCGTGCCATCGCGTTCTCACCGGCCACCTGGAGCGTGTCCATGTATCGGCCGACCGGTTCGACCGAGCGTGCTTCCTCGGAGTTGAACAGCTCGGGTCGCGGCGGCAGCCACCCCTGCAGTCGGAACAGCTCCAGTGCGAACTCGTCGGTCTGGACGGCGCGGATGACCTCGTTCATCACGTCGAGGTTGTTGCTGTTGGGGTTGACCGTGAGGTGCCAGCCACCCAGCGCGGAGGTCGTGCCCCCGGTGCCGGGCTGGGCCGCCTCGCTCTCGGAGACCCCGTAGGGAATCGGCATCGCACCGAGTTTCTCGCCCAGTGCCGGATCCTCCGTCTCTTCTGGGTTCCGGCCGGTCAGTGCGAGCGAGTAGGGCCAGTTGCGGTGGAACACCGCGTTCCCTTCCGCGAACGGCGAGCGGGACGTCTCCTCGGTCCAGCCGAGGACGTCCGTCGGCGCGAAGCCGCCACCGTACGCCGAGAAGTCGCCGCCGAAGTCCTCGTCGTGGACGAACTTCCGCATCATGTTGAGCGAGTTGGCGACCTCCGGTTCGTTGACCGTGATCGGGCGCTCGCCGACCGGGCCAAAGAGGTTCTCTCGCCCGCCGAAGTACGCGCCGCCCCACGAGGACATGACCTCGTTGAACGTACAGCATGCGGTTCCCTCGTAGATGTCCCACTGGGTCGTAAAGCCGTAATCGACGTCGGCGTTGTCGTAGACGTCGGCCGCGATGTTCGACCACCGCTCCCAGCTCATCGGCTCGGTCGCCCAGTTCTCGCCTTCGGGGTCGTAGCCCGCCTCCTCGACGAGGTCCTTCCGGTACTGCATCTGCGGGAAGTCCGGGAACAGCGGAATCCCGTAAAGGTCGCCGCTGTCGGGGGCCCGGGCTGTGTCAGTGAACCCCTGGAAGTAGTTCTCGTTGACGTTCGTGAGGATGTCGTCCGCGAGTACCTCGCTGAGGTTCTGGATCTGTCCCCGCTGGATGAAGATGTTCACCCAGCCGTTGTCCATCTGGAGGATGTCGGGCTGTGCCTGCCCGGCGTTGAGGAGGCGGCTGTAGTTCGATCGAGTTTCGTTGGTCTCCTGTGAGCTAGGGACCCACTCGATCTCGATGTCGTCGCTGAGACCACCGGCCTCGTGCAGGGCCGTCTTCATCTCCTCGCCGGCCGTCTGGACGGCCGTCGGGCCGATACCCCAGCGGATCGTCGTCGTACCGCCGCTCCCACCGTCGCCGGTCGTCGTTCCGGTCCCACCGTCGCCGCCGTCGCCACCGTCGCCACCGCCGACGAGGTCCGCGCAGCCTGCGAGCGTCGCAGCGACACCTGTCGCCCCGCTCGCTGCCACGAACCGTCGTCGGGAAACACTGCTTCGCTGTCTGTCGTCGTGAGAGCCGTTATCTGACATCGTCTTTGGTTGCGTTGTAGCGGTCATACTTAAACATTGCCTATAGTTAACCACACCTGTTGTAAACAGAAAATATTCCGTCTAAGTATAATAGTAATTTATTGAGAGTGTGTTAGAAAGCAGCCATTTCCGGGGTAGAGTATATAAGTGACAGAGTTCGAATGAGGAATCAGGATAGTAAACGCGGAATTAATTCTAAGTTTCAGACGGGTAGTTAACAGGTGGTGAAAACGACTGTAACGAATACCTTACCGACGGCTGCTCGTCGGGTAATCGACTGTAACACTCGGCGGGTTGGCAGGAAGAGCCGAGCGGAGAGAGTGGGACAACGACCGATACGGAGTTATCACTGATGCCGAATATTGCAGCGTCTTATCCGTGATCGTCGCCATGTGGGAAACGATCACCGGGAAGCAACTACGATAATCCGTACGAGTCGACTGGCGAGCGGCGGGAAAACAGCGACAGTACCCCCGCTCAGTCGTAGCGGATGTCTTCGATGGTGATCTTCGCAGCCTCGACTTCCTCGATAACTGCGCCCCAGCCCCCGATGTCGATCATGCCATCGTCAGTTTCGAGCGTGATGCTGACACGGCCTGCAAGCTGAGACAGCGGCAGTTCCTGATCTCGGCCGGTCGTCTCCCCCGAGTAGTTGACGCGTACGATCCGGCCGCTGACGGTAACCGTGTCGTTCGAGTCGGTATCGTACCCCTCGACCGTCGCGGTGATCGTCGCGCCCTTGTCTAACAGTGGGTCGACATCACGAACGCAGTGGCGGAGGTCGACGTAGGAGGTGGGCGTCTCCGGCGTTCGCTGCGTGTAGATCGTGTCCCAGATCTCCCAGAGACAGGTGAGGAAAAACCAGTGGAACACGTACGTGTAGGTCCGGTCACTGACCAGTACACCGTACTCGTTGACCGATCGGCTGTGGGGTGCGAAGCAGGTCCAGCGCCGATCGACTTGCACGAGGAACGGTGACGGGATGTCCCGGTGACGGGCCTCGGTGCACACCCGCGACAGCTCCTCTTCGGTCGGGAGTTCCCAGTCACCAGGCTCGGTACAGAGGCTGATCTTGACGTTGACGCCACGTTGACGCGCTCCCTCGAGGGCGTCTTGCAGTTCCCGAAACTGCTCGACGTTGACGCCGATTTGGACCTGATTCTCGGCGCTGTCGATGATCTCGCGGGCGCGTTTCATCACCGTGTTGAACCGCTTGACGATGCTCACCTCGTGTTCGGACACCGCGGGCTGGTTCCACCGGTCCTCGATCTCTTCGGCGGCCGTGAGGTACTCGCTGGACCGAGAGCGGAGATCGTCCAGTACCGTCTCCGGGTCGTGCGCCCGTGCTGTGAGACTGTCCTGCTGGTAGGTCTCGATGTACCCCTTCGACTCCAGATCGCGCAACACGTCGTAGATCCGGGGATCCGGCACGTCGCAGGCGTCGGCGATATCCGTCGCTGAGGCGCTCCCGAGTTCGAGCAGGGTCACGTAGGCCTCCGCCTGATACGGCGAGAGCCCTGCGTCCTCG
>Ga0207755_100416_pt1 | contig 20206 bp, 17 predicted proteins | sample A23P2SouthBayCA_FD_187734 | JGI IMG/M metagenome (GOLD analysis project Ga0207755, IMG submission 187734) | Aerobic enrichment media microbial communities from Bioluminiscent Bay, La Parguera, Puerto Rico - A23 P2 (SPAdes) | ecosystem: Environmental > Aquatic > Marine > Unclassified ...
CTCCTCACTCGCTCCGCTCGTTGCGGTGCTTACGTCGTCCGGGACGGGTCGAACGCGTCGCCCCTTTCATTCCCACCCGCACAGACTGTTCGACCAGCCGATACGGGCGGGAATGAAAGGGGCCGTCGTCTGCGCGAACCCCGGACCCGTAAGCACCACAGCGAGCAGAGCGAGCGAGGAGCGCAGCGCGGTCCGCGGGAGCGCAGACGGCGGGGGCTTTCACGCTGTTGGCGGTGGCGGTCACGATCACTCTTGTAGGGGCTTTCACGCTGTCTGCGGTCGCGGTGGTTGTCGCAGAAGCTTTCACGCTGTTGGCAGTGGCGGTGCTCTCAATCACACGGGACCCACCGACGCACACGCAGCCTACACCCACGACCGATACCGACTTGGGCGGGCCGGACGACCGCTGATCCATGCAAGCGGCACTCGTGATCCTGGACGGCTGGGCGCTCAATCCCGACCCCGACGCGCGGGACGCGGTGGCGGCCGCTGACACCCCGAACTTCGACCGCTTCCGCGAGGCGGGGGCGTTCGGCACGCTCGTCACCTCCGGACGCCGGGTCGGCCTCCCCGAGGGGCAGATGGGCAACTCCGAAGTGGGACACCTCAACATCGGCGCCGGCCGCGTCGTCAAACAGGAGTCGGCGCGGGTCTCCGACGCGATCGCCCGCTGGCGGGCGAGCAGCGGCGACGCCGACGCGGCGGACATCCCCGACGACCTCGTCGGCGACGGGGCCATCGACGAGAACGAGGCCATCCGCTCGGCGTTCGACCACGCCGACGACCACGGCGGCCGCGTCCACTTCATGGGACTCGTCTCCGACGGCGGCGTCCACTCCTACCAGTCCCACCTCCACGCGCTGATCGAACTCGCGGCCGGCCACGGGGTCGACGCCGTCACGCACGCCTTCACCGACGGCCGCGACACCTCGCCGACGGGCGGCGAGGAGTATCTCGCCGACCTGGAGTCCCACGCCGACGAGCAGGGAACCGGCCAGGTCGCCACCGTCTCCGGGCGGTACTACGCGATGGACCGCGACCAGAACTGGGAGCGCACCCGCCGCGCCTACGACGCCATCGTGAACCGGGCGGCCGAGCACTCGGCGGCGAGAGCCGTCGACGCGGTCACCGAGTCGTACGACCGCGGCGACACCGACGAATTCGTCGAGCCGACGCTCGTCGAGGGCGGGCCCGCGCTCACGGGCGACGACGCCGTCGTCTTCGTCAACTTCCGGTCGGACCGGGCTCGCCAACTCACGCGGCTGCTCGCGGACATCCGCCCCGACGCCTGGGGCGCGGACACCGCACCGCCCGACTGTCGCGTGGTCACGATGACCCAGTACGACGAGACGTTCGACCTCCCCGTCGCGTTCCCGCCGATCCGCCCCGAGGACACGCTCGGCGAGGTGCTCTCGGAGACGGGCCACACCCAGCTCAGACTGGCCGAGACCGAGAAGTACGCCCACGTCACCTACTTCCTCAACGGCGGCCGCGAGGTGGAGTTCGACGGCGAGATCCGCGAGATCGTCGAGAGCCCGGACGTGCCGACCTACGACCTCCGGCCGGAGATGAGCGCCGCCGCTGTGACCGACACCGCAATCGCGACCATCGAGGAGCGCGACCCGGACGTGCTCGTCTGCAACTACGCCAACCCGGACATGGTGGGCCACACCGGCGACTTCGACGCGGCCGTCGCGGCGGTCGAAGCCGTCGACGAGCAACTGGGCCGACTCGTCGCGGCCGTGCAGGGCGCGGGCGGGCACGTCCTCGTCACCGCCGACCACGGCAATGCTGACGACATGGGCACCGCGGAGCATCCCCACACCGCTCACACCACGAATCCCGTGCCGCTGATCTACCTGAGTCCCGACGGGAGCAGTGGCGGGCACACCATCCGAGAAGGCGGCGCGCTGGCGGACCTGGCGCCGACGCTGCTGGCGCTCGTGGGGATTGAAAAACCGGCGGCGATGACCGGCGAGAGCCTGCTGGAGTGAGCGCGGTCGGCGCCACACTGGTGAGCGGCGCCGACGCCGACCGGTTTTAGTGGCGGCGCACGCGACGTGGAGTATGCGCAGGGCGCTCCGGGAGCGGGTCCGCACCGCGCTGGCGCGGGCGCGGCGGGTCGAGCGCCGGGAGTGGCGCTCGTTCCGGCGGTGGGCCGAGCGCACCAGCACCCTGGTCCACCTCTCCATTCTCCTCGTCGTCCCGTTGCTCATCGCGCTGGTGACGGCGCTGTCGAACGCCATCGAATCGCTGTCCTTTCTCCTCTTCCCGCCGCTGGCCGCGGGCACCTACACGCTCTTCGCCGACCCCGAAGGGAAGTACGCCTCACCGGTCCAGTTCGTCGCGGGGCTCACCGTCGGGGCCCTGTGCGGGTGGGGCGCGCTCGTGGCGAGCGGAGCCCTCGGACTGACCGACCCGACGGGGAGCCTGCAGGTCGGCGCCGCCTCCGCCGCGCTCGCGGTGTTCTCGGCGGGCGTGGCGACGTGGGCGCTGAGCATCGAGGAGCCGTCGGCCTACTCGACGGCGCTTCTGGGCCTGCTCGTCCCGCGCGGGCAGGAGGTCGCGTTCGTCGCCAGCGTCTTCGTCGCGAGCGCGCTCGTCGCCACGGTCTTTTTCGTCTGGCGCGAGCGGGTGTACGACCGCCGCGCGCAGTTCCTCTACGAGTCGGTGCGGGGCGACGACCACGTCCTCGTCCCGATGCGCGGCGACGACCCCGACGCGACCGCCACCCTCGGCGCGCGCCTCGCCGCCGCTCACGACGCCGGGAAGGTCGTCCTCCTCGACCTGGTCGACGACGAGTACGTCGCTCGCGCCGAGCGCGACCTCATCGGCGACGGCCGCCAGCCGGACGGTCGCGTGAGTGCCGCGAACCGCCGCTCGGACGGCAGTCCGGACGCCGCGACCGCGAGCGCGGAGACGAGTGCGGCGGGAGCGACGGACGACAGCGCGACAGTCCATCGCGGCGACTCCGACGCCGAAGACCGCGGCGACTCCGACGCCGACCGGACCGACGCGGCCGACTCCTCTCCGGAGTCCTCGGTCGACCGCGCGGTCGCCGAGTCGGCCTCCCACCTCGAAGAGCGCGCCGCCGAAATCGAGCGTCGGGTGGGCGTCCCCTGCGAGGTGGTCGTCGTGGTAAACGGCGGGTCGGCGGCCGCGACAGTGCGAAAGACCGCAAGCGAGGTCAACTGCGACCTGATCGCCGCGTCCTACGAACAGCGCCACGGCGCGCTCTCGCCGTATCTGCGGGACCTCTTTCGCGGTCAGACGGACGTGGTCGTCCACCGCTCGCGCGCCGGCCGCACCCGCTGGAAGGAAGTGCTCGTCCCCGTCCGCAGCGCCAGCGACGTCGCCCACGGCATGCTCGATTTCGCCACGCGTCTCGTCGGCCGGACCGGCAGCGTCAGCGTCGTCACCTGCGTCACCAGCGACCGCGAGCGCCGCCGCGCTGAGGACACCCTCGCCGACCTGGTCGACCCGTTCGACGGCGAGTTCGAGACGCGCACCTCGACCCGTCCCATCGAGCGATACCTCGCCGAGAGCGGCAGCGAGTTCGACCTCATCATCATGGGTGCGAGTCGGAATCGCAGTGCTGCGTCTCGCCTCGTCGCCCCGCCCACCTTCGAGCGCATCCAGGACGTCGACGCCGACGTCGCTATCGTCGACCGGAGTTGAGAGAGTTCCTGTGTTGTCGGCCTGTGAGTCGCCGGTCCCGTGAATCGAAGGCTCTCGACCCGATCGCTAGCTGCTCTCGCGACCGCAGACGACACCGCGACCGTGGACGACACCACACTCGAACCTGAGAGTCGAAAGCCCTCGACCCGCTCACGGTCGGTGAACGGGATATTCTCGCTCTCCGCACCGCCCGCGAGAATAGGGCCCGTTCGCCGACTAGATGAACGCGAGCGCGCCTCGCCCTTTCAGTCCGCCAGGGAAATTCTGTCGAGATGGTTTAGAAACGGCGGCTGTGGGGCAGTCGTGAGCCTCACACCTCCCCAGCCTCCTCGCGTCTCGTCGCTCGCGCCGCTCGCTCCTCGGTGCTCGTCCCTCGCACGGAACGTCGCGCCACAGGGGCGCGACGGCGCGCGCCACCGCAGCGGTGGGTCCGTGAGTGGCGCGGTTCTTCCCTGGTCAGTCCAGACTCGACTCGCTGTCGTCGTCGAGGAGACGCTCGGCGAGGCCTTCCATGTCGCCGGTACCGAGGGCGGACTCGACGAGGAGGTGGCCGCCGATGACGGCGGGGCTGATGACGGCGTCGGCGCCGGCGCGGCGGAGCTTCTCGGTGTTCTCGCGGTCGGTGGCGGCGGCGACGATGCGCACGTCGGTACCGAGTTGCCGGGCGGTGAGGATGGCCAGCGCGTCCTGTGCGTCGTCGTTGGTGGCGACGACGACGGCGCGGGCGTGTTCGATCCCGGCGCTGTGCTGGGGCTCTTCGTCGCTGGGGTCGCCGACGACGACGTGGACGTCGCGGGTCCGCAGTCGCGCCGCCGCGTCGCTGTCGGGCGTAATGACGACGAAGTCGACGACGGCGTTGAGTTCTTCGAGGAGCGGTTCCGTCAGGTCGCCGTAGCCGAGCACGACGACGTGGTCGTCCAGGAGTTCGATGTCTGCGTCTGTCATGGTACCGAGTGCTTGCGAGAGGCGGGCTTCGATGGCGGGGCCGAGCAGCGACCCGAGCGCGAGCGCGAAACTGGTCGTCCCGAGGAGGATGACCGAGAGGGTGAACAGTCGCGCGGACTGGCCGGCGGGGTTTATCGGCGTAATTTCGCCGTAGCCGACGGTGCTCGCGGTGACGACGGTGAAGTAGAACGCGTCGAGCACCGTGGCGACGCCGTTGAACTGTTCGCGAAGCGCGTAGGTTCCGGCGGTGCCGTAGACGAGCGTCCCGACGAGCGCCGCGGCGGCGGCCAACTGCGTCGTCGAGAGTTCGAGTCGGCGGTCGAACCGGCGGAAGTTGACCAGGACGGTCGGTATCGAGAGCACCGAGAGCAGGATCAGGGGGGCGGCGAATTCGCTACTCTGGACGGCGCCCTGGACGGCCGTGACGGGCAACAGGACGAGCGTGCCGACCCAGGCCACCCGGAGGCGGCGGCGCATCCCCGCGGCGAACAGCAGCATCAGGAAGCCGGTGAGCGCGCCGGTGAAGCCGGCCGCGCGCTGGAGGACTTCGGGGATGTACGGGGAGAGCGGGCCGGCCACGTTCGTCATGCTGATGTTGACGACGCCGGTGGCAAAGGAGAGCAAGGCCACGAGCGTCGGCAGCCAGATGGCTGCGCGAGTCTGCAGGATGACCGCACGCGGGTCGCGCAGCACTCGCCCCGGATCCATACCGTCTCAGGGTGGTTCCGGCGTAAAAACACTGCCGTCCCGCGGCGACCCATGGGTCGCGTTCACGTCCCGTCCGGGCCACAGCGCCGCGCGCTGGCGGTACACGTTTATGAGTGGCTTCCGTCGTGGCGGACATGGCATCGTTTCCGGTCCAGGTGCTCTTCGGCATCTATCTGGGCATTCTGACGGGGATCATCCCCGGCCTCGTCGCGTGGGCGCTGGGCTTTCTCTTCAAGTACTTCACCGGGGTCACCATCCCCGGTTTCGGTGTGGTCGTCCTCGGCGTCGCGCTGGCGGGAGTCAACGGCGGGCTGCTCGCGCTCGCGGACCCGACGATCACCGAGTCTGCCAACGCCGTCACGATCACCACGGGCATCATCGTTGTGTTGATGATTTCGCTGTACGCGCACAGCCGCGGTGACACCATGGGCGCGACCTTCCCCAAGCGCCTCTCGCTCAAGCAGTTGCGCGAGCGGACCCTCGCCGCGGACGTTCGCGGCGCGCTGGCGGGCCGTGACGAGGTCCGTATCCGCGTCGTCGGCGACGTGGCCGACATGGAGGGGTACCCGCCGCTCCCGGACGAATTGCGCGCGACCATCCGCGACAGCGAGTGGACCTTCCCGGCGGACCTGCGGGTCTCCGAACTCGAAGCGCGCCTCGCCGAGCGGCTGAAGACCGAACACGACCTGGGCGACGTGTCGGTCGCCATCGACGACCGTGGCCGCGCGTCTGTCGTCGCCGCGCCGCCGTTTTCGGGGCTCTCGAAGCGCATCCCGAGCGGGAAACGCGCCGTCTCTGTCGACGCGCTGGTCCCGACGGGGCTGGCCCGCGGCGACGAGGTGACGCTCATCACCGCCGACGCGCAGGTCCGCGGGACCGTCGTCAGCGCGAAGACCCGTGGCGCGAGCGCCGACACCGGACCGGACCCCGACGCGGGCGGCGACGGTGACACCGGCGAGGACAGCGAGGGCGACGACGAGGGCGTCCCCCAGCCGGTGCGGGCGCCGACGACGGCCGGCGGCGAGGGCCGGATCACCGTCGCGGTCACGCGGACCGACGCCGACCCCCTCCTCCGGGCCGACCACGCCCGCGTCGTCGTCGAGTCCCGCGGCGTCCGCCGCGAGTACGAACTCGTCTCCCTGCTCCGGCGCACCGGCCGCCGGTTCGCCCGCGTCACCGTCGGCGCGGACGGCCCGCTCGACGGGCGGACCGTCGGCGCGGCGACCCTGAGAGAGACCTACGGCGTCGCGCCGATGGCCGTCCGCGGGGCGAGCGGGTGGTCGCTGGTCCCCCGCGGCGAGACGACCCTGACTGCGGGCGACGAGGTGTTCGCCGTCGGGACCCGCGAACAACTCGACGCGTTCGCGGAGGCGGTACGGTGACCGAATCGGCGAGCGAGGGCGTTACCGGACTCGCTACCGCCACCCTCCAGAGCGAGTCGCTCGTCTCGGACTTGCCGACAGCCGCGGCGCAGGTGTTCGGCCTGTCGCTGGTGGCCGGCGGCCTCGCGGCCGTCGTCGCGGTCGCGTACCGCTGGTACGTCAACGAGCGCGTCCCCTCGGGGTTGCCGATCCTCGTCGGCCTCTCCGGCGTCGCGCTGTATCTGGGGACGAGTCGCGCGCTCAGCCAGGTCATCGGCAACACCGGTGACCCGCTGGACGCGACGGCGGCGCTGGCGAACATCGTCACCTTCCTCGTCGCGCTGGCGGCCGCCCGCGCCGGGATGGACGTGGGTGACCGGGTCGGGGTCGACGTCTTCGTCGCCGCGGGGGCCACCGAAGTCGAGTCGGAGGTGAGCCGCGTCGTCCAGGCGGTCGGGCGGGTCATCACCGTCGAACTCCCCGACGAGATAGACGACATCGTCGGCTACGACCCCGTTCCCGACGAGACCAAGTCGAAACTCGGCGGCAAGACGTTCGTCTTCCCGCGTCGGCTCACCGTCGCGGAGTTACGCGACCGACTCGTCACGCGACTCAAGGCCGACTACGCCGTCGGCCACGTCGACATCGAACTCGGCGCGGACGGCACCGTCGACTTCCTCGCGCTCGGCGCGCGCGCCGCGGGGATCGGCCCGACGCTCCCGCCCGAGACGTCGGCGGTCGCGGTGCGGGCCGACCCCGCCTTCGCCGCGAGCGCCGGCGACCTCGTGCAGGTGTGGCGCCGCGACCCCTTCGAGCGCGTGCTCACCGCGGAGGTGCGCGCGACGTCCGACGACGTCGTCACGCTCGCGGTCGACGCCGCCGACACTCGCAAGCTCGACGACGGCGAGCGCTACAAACTCGTGACGCTGCCGGTCGAGACGCGGCCAGACCGGGAGTTCGTCTCCCTGTTGCGTGCGGCCGAGGAGACGATGGCGGCGGTGACCGTCGGCGAGCGGAGCGCCCTCGACGGCCAGCCCGCGGGCGCGCTCGACGTCTCCGTCGTCGCGATTCGGCCGGCGACCGGGCCGGTCGAACCGCTCCCCGGTCGCGACCGACGGCTGCGCGCCGGCGACAGCCTCTACCTCGTCGCCACGCCCGAGGCCATCCGGAAGGTCGAGGCCGCGGCGACGGCGCCGACCGACCGACCGGCCGCGCCCGCGGGCGGCGCCGAACTCGCGCCGGAGGAGCGCCTCCACGCCGACCGCGCGGTGGCGGGAGACTCCCCGACCGCGGCGTCGGGGGGTCCAGAGTCAGCCGTCGACGAGTCCGCGGGCGACGCGAGCGGGAACGGCTCACGCGGCGCGGCCGACCAGTCGCCGACGACGCGGACGACCGCTGCCCCCCGGACAGAGAGCGGCCGCTCCTCGACGCCGGCCGGGGATGACGGTGACGCGACGGCCGGTGACCGCGAGGAACCCGGTTCGAGCGCCAGCACGGCGAGCCACGCGACCGAGAACGAGGCCGTGACCGCCGACGAGAACGAAGGCTCGACCGACGGCGAGAGCGAAAGCGAGGCGACGGCCGGAACGCTCGACGGTGGGGACGACACCGGGAGCGACGACGCGACGGCGACGCTCGGCGACCCGGACCTGGTCGACCTCGACGATAGCGACGGTTCCGACGGGGAGAGCGACGCGGATGGCTCCGACGAAGCGGCCGATGCGGAAAATAACGCTGACGACGGCGAGGCGGCCGACGGCGAGGCGGCCGACGGCGACGACCCGGGCGCCGACGACGCTCGCCGGGGCGAGCACGACTGAGCGGTCCGGGTGAGTGCGGAACGCTCTTTTCGGCGGCGCGCCCTCCTGTGGGTATGCACTGGAGGCTCTTCGCCACGCTCGCCGAGACGGCCGGCGAGACGGAGGTAGCGGTCGACCCGGACGAGGCGACCACCGTCGGCGACGCGCTCGACGCGTTGCTGGCCGCCCATCCCGACCTCGAGAACGAGGTGTTCGACGACGACGGCGCCCTCTACGGCCACGTCCGTCTGCTGCACGAGGGACGGGACCCCTTCGCCGAGGCCGACGGGCTCGACACGCCGGTCGACGAGGGCGACGAACTCGCGCTCTTTCCGCCGGTCAGCGGCGGCTAGTCGGAGAGAAGCCAGCGACCGAACACCGGGCTCAGGCTCGCGGGAGTTCGACGACGAAGCGGGCGCCGTCGCTCCCGTTCCGGCGGTCCTCGACGCGGACGTCGCCGCCGAAGCCGTCGACGAGCGTGTTGACGAGATAGAGTCCGATCCCGGTGCCGTCGCTGGCGAGTCCGTACTCGCCCTTGCCGAAAATCTCGGCCTTCTGGTCGTCGGGGACGCCGGGGCCGTCGTCGCGGATCGTGACGCAGACCGTCTCCTCGCGGACGGTGAGTTCGATCTCGACGGTCGGATCGTTCCCGCCGTGCTGGGCGGCGTTGTTGAGCAGGTTGCGAAACACCGACGAGAGCAGTTCGTTGGCCTGTGCCGTGGCCGGCGAGAGCTCCTCCGGAGTCTCGAACGTCGCCTCGGTGTAGGTCGTGTCGGCCTTCTCGAGTTCCTCGTGGAGGACGCGGTCGACGCGGACCCGCTCGGTCTCGGGGTCGTCCTCGCCGGTGAACACGTCGAGGAACTTGCCGGTGTTCTCGGTCAGCTCGCGGATGTGGCCGCTGGTCTCGATGATCTTGCGCAGGTCCGACCGGTGTTCGGGCCCGACCTCGGTCGCGAGCTTCTCGCTCCATCCCTGGACGACCTGCACGTCGTTGCGGATGTCGTGGCGGAGGATCCGGGTGAGCACTTCGAGCTGTTCGGTCGTCTGCCGGAGTTCGCGCTTCTGGCGCTGGCGTTCGAGCGCGTAGCGGACCGACTTGACCAGTTCCGTCTCGCTCAGGTCGCCCTTGTTGAGGTAGTCCTGTGCGCCCCGCTGGAGCAGTTCGACCGCCGTCTCGTCGTCGCGGAGGTTCGTCAGTACCACGACCGGCACGTCGGTCGTCCGGTCCCGGACTCGCTCGAACGTCTCCGCGCCCTCGGATTCGGGCAGGCCGAGATCCAGCAAGAGCAGGTCGACCGGTTCGGTGTCGAGGCGGTCGATACCGTCAGTCAGCGTCTCCTCGTGGTGGAGGTCGATCTCGTCGGGGAGGAAGGCCGAATCGGCGCTCTCGAGGTGGCGACGGATGAGCATCGCGTCGTTGGGGTTGTCCTCGACGACGAGGACGGACAGGGGGGGTTCGGCCACTGCCACGGGTTACTCCTCCGACGGGAGTTTCACCACGTCGAACCAGAACTCCTCGATCTGGCGGACGATCTCCTGGAACTCCCGGTAGCCGACGGGCTTTGTCAGGTAGGCGTTCGCGTTGTGCCTGTACGATTCGACGACGTCGCGTTCGGCCTCCGAACTCGTGAGGACGACAACCGGGATTTTCGAGAGGTCCTCGTCGGCGTCGAGTTCCTCGAGGACCTCCAGCCCGTCCAGTCGCGGCATCTCCAGGTCCAGCAGGATGATGTTCGGCCGCGGCGCGTCGGCGTACTCCCCCTCCTGCCGGAGGAAGGCCAGCGCCTCGACGCCGTCGCCGACGACGTACAGTTCGTTCAGGAACTTCCCCTTCTCGAAGGCCCGCCGGGTCATCTCCGCGTCGTTGGGGTTGTCCTCGGCGAGCAGGATGTCCGCGCTGGCCGCCTCGCTCCCGCCGTCGGCCCGGCGGGGTGGCTCGTCTGGCCAGTCGTCGGGCCAGCCCGCGGGACTGTCGCCCGCTCGGTCGTCTGGTCGGTTCGGCGCGTCGCGTCGGTCTGTTGGGGTGTCGTCAGTCATCGGTCGTCCTCGGGTTTCGGGATCGTGAAGTGAAACGTCGCGCCCTCGTCGGGTTCGGACTCGACCCAGATCTCCCCGCCGTGGCGCTGGACGATGTTGTCACACACCGCGAGGCCGATCCCCTTGGCCTGGCTGGAGGTCTGGTACTGCGTGCCGCTTTTGAAGATCCGGAAGATCTTCTCCTGTCTGTTCTCGGCGATGCCCGCGCCGTCGTCGGCGACAGCGAAGCGGTAGGCGTCGCCGGCGTCGGTGGCGCTGATCTCGACGTCGATCCGGCCGTCGCCGCCGTGTTCGAAGGCGTTGGTCACGAGGTTCTGAAACAACCGCCGGAACTGGTCGCGGTCGGCGTCGACCGCCGGCAGGTCGCCCCACTCGACACCGCCCTCGCGCTCCTCGAGCATGACGCCGATGTCGTCCATCGCGTCGTCGACCACCGCCTCGCTGTCGACGGGTTCGAACGCCTCGCCGCGGGTCGTGACTCGCGAGTAGTCGAGCAGCCCGTTTATCATCGACTGCATCCGCTGGCTGCCGGTGACGGCGACGTCGACGAACCGCTGGCCCTCCTCGTCGAGGGCGTCGGCGTACTCGTCGGCGAGCAGTTCGACGTAGTTCGAGACGGTGCGCAGCGGCTCCTGCAAGTCGTGGGAAGCGACGTAGGCGAACTTCTCCAGGCGCTCGTTGGACTCGGCGAGTTGCCGCTCGCGTTCGACACGCTCGGTCACATCCCGCGAGGAGGCGATCAGCGACGTCACCGTCCCGTCGGCGTCGGTCACCGGCCGGATGGTCCCCTCGACGGCAACCTCGCCGCCGCCGGGACGGGGGTGGGTGGCCTCGAACTCGACGTACTCGCCGTCGGCCGCGCGGTCGACCCACTCGCGCACGTCCGCCCTGAGGTCCGGGTCGTGGCTCCACCATCCCGTCTCGGCGAACTCGGTGCCCTCGATGTCCGCGCGGTCGGCCGGCGCGTACTCGAGGGCGGTGTCGTTGACTCGCTGGATGCGTCCCTCGGTGTCGAGCAGGCCGACGAGCAGTTGCGGGTCGTTGAAGACGGCCTCGAACTGCCGCTCGCTGCGCTCGAGGTCGCGCTCGCGGCGCTTGCGCCCGGTGATATCGCGGGAGATGCCCGCCACCCGGACGACCTCGCCGTCCTCGAAGACGGGTTCGGCGCTGACCGACACCCACCGACCGAACTCCTCGTCGGGGTTGACGCGGAACTCCAGACTGGCCGACTCCCCCGCACTGACGCGCGCCATGGCCGCCTGCACCTCCTCGCGGTCGTCGGGGTGGACGCCCTTCATGAACTCCATCGGGTCCGTGCGCAGGGCCTCGACCGGCTGGGCCCAGATGTCCTCGTAGGCGTCGTTGACGAACAGCAGTTCCTGAAAGTCCCCGTCGAACAGCCAGAAGGCGTCGTCGGTGGTCTCGGTCAACTGCGAGAGGATGGCGTCGTTCTCCTCGAGGCGGCGCTCGTACTCGACGCGGTCGGTGATATCGCGCGAGACGCCGACGACGGCGTAGACGTCGCCCGCAGTCGTCGAGACCGGTGAGACGACCGTCCGGATCGTGCGCTCGCCGTCGGGTGTCTCGGCGACGTACTCGCGTTCGACCGGGCCGCCCTGCTCGACCGCCGCGTCGTGGTGGTCCTCGATGTCGGGGAGTTGCTCGGCCGGGAGTACGTCTCCGAGAGGGCGTCCGGCGGGGTCCTCCTCGACGGCCAGCGACGCCTGCATGTGGTCGTTCATGAACTCTATTTCGCCGTCGAGACGGGTCATGAACACGCCGGCCGGGATGGCGTCCAGCAGCGTCTCGAGGCGGCGCTCGTTCTCGACCTGGTCGGTCACGTCGAGCGAGACGCCGATGACCTGTTCGACGGTCCCGTCGTCGTCGACGATCGGTCGGTACTGCGTGTCGAACACCCTGCCGGCGGCCTCCTGTGTCGTCCGGACCGTCTCGCCGTCGAGCGCCCGCTCGCAGGCGTCGACGATGCTCGGATTGTCGGCGTAGACGTCGAAGACGGACTCGCCTTCGAGGTCGCCGGGTTCGAGCCCGAGTCGTTCGAGGCCTCGCCCCTCGGAGAAGGTGAATCGTCCTTCCGGGTCGAGCGAGAACAGCACGACTGGGAGGTGTTCGACGAGCGTCTCCAGTCGGTCGCGCTGTCGGCGGACCCGCGTCCGGTTCGCGAACTCCGGCGTCACGTCCTCGATGGCCATGACCGCGCCGTCGAACGCGCCCGCGTCGTCCCACAGCGGCGCGCCGCTGACCGAGAGGACGCGCTCGTCGCCCGGCGTCTCGACCATGAGGTGGTCGACGGCGACCGCCTCACCGGTCCGCTCGATCCGCGCGAACGGGTAGTCCGCGGGCGCCACGGGCTCGCCGTCGACGGTTCGCAGGTCGAACGCCGGGTCGTCGTAGCGACGCCCGGAGAGGTCGCTCGTCTCCAGTGCCAGCGCCGTCTCGGCCTGCTCGTTGGCCATCGTGATCTCGCCGTCGGCGTCATGGACGACGATACCCGTCGGGACGGTGTCGAGAACGCGCTCGGTCACGCCGCGCTCGTGGTGTAACTCGAGTTCGAGTTCGTGCCGTCCGGTCAGGTCCCGCACGAACGCGAACACCTCGCCGGCGTCCGGAGCCGGTTCGAGCACGACCTCGACCCAGCGCCGCTCGGCCCCGTCGTCCGCCGGGAGCTCCGCCTCGACGGTCGTGCGTGCGCCGTCCGCCGCCCGGTCGAAGACGGCCGTGGCCGAGCTGTCGTCCGCCGTCGACCACAGTTCCGTCGGGGTCGCCTCGCGCAGTCGCTCGCGCGAGCGGCCGAACAGGTCGACCGCCGCGTCGTTCGCGTCTGTGACCGCACCGCTCCGGTCGTCGAGGACGAGTATCGGATCCGGCGCGACGGTGAACGCTCCGCCGCGACCGCCGCCCTCTCCCCCCACGGAGTCACTGTCCGTTGCCATATCTCGCGATTCGTGGACCGGTACTTATGTTCGATCCAGCGGTTATCAGCCGAGAGAATCGAGGTGTCGTCGCCGCCGACCGAGACGTTCAAACGGTCGTTACAACCTTCTGAAGGCACTTATCCGGATGGGACGATCTGTCGGGTATGAACCGACGAACGTTCATCGGGGCGCTGGCGGTCGGCGCCGCCGGACTGGGCGGGTGTCTCGCCGAAAGCGACGACAACGCGAACGGGGACGGCCCCGCGGACGGAGCGCGGACCTCGCCCGCACCCGCCGAACCGACCGAGACCGACGGGAACGCGACGCCGACCGAGCCCGCCGACCAGTCGGGCACGACCGAGCCGGGAACGGACGAGCCATCGAACGAGGGCGGAACGGTCACCGGGGAGTTCGTGCGGGAACTGTTCGCGGTCCCGGAACTGGTCGCGCCGGACTCGCCGGATTCGTTCGGCGTCTTCGGCGACCGCGACGAGCAGTTCGTCGTCGCCCGCCTGGACGCCCGGGGCGGGGCGGCGCCCGCAGTCGAGGACCTGGCGCTGTCGGTCGACGGCGAGACCTACGCGGCCGAGACCAGGACCGAGTCGGGGTACGGGGGATGGGCGCTGTTCGACTACGAGGCGGCCTACGACCCCGACGACGACCCCCGCGGCTGGCTCTATTTCACGCTCGCGAACCCCGTCGACGCCGACGAGGCCGCGCTCACCTGGCCCGGCGGCGAGTCGTCGCTCGGCGAGAGCGAGCGCGCGGAACTGGCGCGGTCGCCGACCGACTTCGAAGTACAGTCGTTCGAGGCCCCGGAGGTCGTCGACGTGGGCAAGCGGGCCGAGGCGACGCTCACTGTCGAGAACACCGGCGACGCGGACGGCGTGTTCGTGGCCGCGGTCAACCGCTCGGGCCCCCGCGTCGCCCACGCTCCCGACGGCGCGGTCCGGCTCTCGGTTCCCGCGGGCGAGACGCGCACCTGGACGTACGAACACACCGTCGAATGGGATGACATGAGCACGGAGCGACCGATGCGGGTCTTCGTTCACTGGCGCGACGACTCGGTCGACCGGGAGATAACCGTCCGTCCGGAGACGACGGCGACCCCGACCGAGTGACGGTCTCGCCCGGGCGGAGCGCGACTACTCGACAGGCCGGTCGAGGCCGATGTCGAACGCGAAGCGAGCGCCGCCCTCGTCGCTGCCCTCGACGGTGACGGTCCAGCCGTGCGCCTCGGCGATCCGTTCGACGATTTCGAGGCCGAAGCCGGTCCCCTCACGCTTGCTCGTAAAGCCGGAGTCGAGGACGCGGTCGCGGTCGTCGGCCGGGATGCCGAGGCCGTCGTCCTCGACGGCGAAGCCGCCGTCGGTGTCGACGACACGCACGGTGAGCGGGTCGGTGTCGACCGGTCTGTCGCGGTCGGCGGTCCCGTGTTCTATCGCGTTCCGGAAGAGGTTCGCGAACAGTCGGTCGAGGCGGTCGGGGTCGCCCTCGACGATAGTCTGAGTGTCGACCGCGAGTTCCGCGTCGCCGGTGTCGACGGTGTCCCAGGCCTCCCGGGCGACGGTCGCGAGCGAGACGGGGTGCGGGTCCTCGATCTCGCCGCCGCCGCGGGCCGTCGCGAGGACGTCTTCGACGATGCGGCCCATCCGGTCGAGCGCGTCCGCGACGCGCTCGAGTCTGTCCTCGGCGTCGCTGTCGCGGCCGTCGTCGCTATCGCGGCCGTCGTCGCTATCGCGGCCGTCGCGCTCGCGTTCCCGTCCGAGCAGTTCGAGTTCGAGCAGGCCGGTGGCGACCTGGAGCGGGTTGCGCAGGTCGTGGCTGACGAGGTTGGCGAACTCCTCCAGGCGCTCGTTCTGCAGGGCGAGCTGGACTTCCCGCTCGCGGCGCTCGGTCACGTCGCGGCCGATACCGCTGAAGCCGACGACGTCGTCGCCGTCGTGGAGCCGGCGGCCGGTCAGCTGGAAGCGGACGACGCCCTCCGGCGTGTCGGCCCGCGCCTCGACTGTCGTCTCGCCGTCCTCGATGACTTCGCGGACCGCCGCCTCGACGCGGTCGCGGTCCTCGGGGAGGAAAAACGAGGCCGGGTCGCTGCCGGCGAGCTCCTCGTCGGTGGCCGCGAACACCTCGTTGAGACGCTCGTTCCAGTAGACGAGCCGGCGGTCCGCGTCGTAGACGTAGAAGACGTCGTCGAGCACGTCCAGCCCGCGCGCGACGAGCGTGGGGTCCGAGAGCGCGTCGGCGTTCCCGTCGCGAGTCACGGCCCCCTCCCGCCGACGGTCGCCGCGCACGTCGGCCCGACCGCGAGAGCGCGGCGACCGCTCGGGCGGCGTGCGAACGGACGGACAGCTCCCGTCTTGCTGTGCATGATGTCTCGACGCCGAGCGTCCCATCGTCAGGGGGGTCCCACACGCGGCGCTGGCGTACAGGCGTACGTAAGTCGCACACGAGTATAACTGTATCTCGCGTTCTCTCGCGGTGATTCTACCCAGATTCAGAGACAGGTCCGCGGCCAGTCAGGTCCGCCTCGAGCACGAAGTCCGGGTCGTCGCTCACTGCCGTTCCCGCGTAGGCAACGTCCGAGACGTGGCGCGCGGTTTCGGGGATCAGCACGCGCACCCGGTCGGCGTCGCAGTCGGCGGCGTCTCGGGCGACCGCGGCGAACAGCGCCCGCGCCGCGGGGAGGTCCGTCCACGCCGCGAGGCCGTACTCCGCCCACCGGTCGGTGGCCGGGTCCGTTCCGTCGTCGCTCGCCGCGCTCTCGGCGTCCGTCGCCTCGGTCTCTGAGCCGTCGTCGCACTCGCTGTCGTCGCCGCTCTCACGCTCGAAGACGCGCGAGCGGTAGGTCGCGGCGCGAGTGCCCGCGGGTCCGCACACGGCCAGCACGCTCGACTCGTCGGCGGCCGAGTGGAAGCGCTCGCGGGTCACCTCGGAGAGCGCCCACGACTCCTCGGGGTCGAGGCCGAGTCCCGAGAGATGCGCACGGGCGTCGCTGCGGCGCCAGGCGCTCCAGGCGGCGTCGGGGTCGCCGACCACGTCGAGCGAGTCGTCTGCGGCGTCGCTCCCCACAGCGGCGTTCGGGTCAGGCTCCGGGTGGGCCCAGCGGAACTCGGTCGCGGGGGCGAAGCCGACGCCGCGGGCGGTGCCGAGGCCGGCGCGATTCCACGAGAACACCATCGCTCGACAGACGGTGGCGCTCCGCTCGCGCGCCCAGTCGAAACAGGCCCCGTTCAGCGCGCTCGCGACCCCCGACCCGCGGTGGGCCGGCGCAACGCGCAGCCCCTGGCTCCAGGTCTCGTGGGCCGAGAGGGCGACACACTGGCAGACGCCGACGACCGCGCCGTCGAGTTCGGCGACGACGGTCCGCTGGTCGTCGCCGTCGCCGGCCACCCACTCCGGGAACACGTCGGGGATGTAGTCGCCGCCGTCGAAGCGGTCCCACGTGTCGCTGGCGAAGGCCGCGACCGCCTCCGCGTCGTCGGGTCGCGCCTGCCTGACGGCCACGTCGCTCATCGACCGATACGACCGGTTCTCGGACAATAGGCGTGGTGGTCGCCGGGACGGTCGGTTCCGGGCCGCCCGGGCCGCCCCGGTCTCAGGTCCAGGGAACCGAGCGTTCGGTGAGTTCGCCCGCGAGCGAGGTCGCCATCGCCTCGCGGACGTTCTCGCTGTTCTCGAGCGCCCACATCAGTTTGACTTTGGCCGTCCCGGGGAGGGTGTCGCCGGCCTCGACGACGCCCGCGTCGAGGAGGTCCCGACCGGTGTCGTAGACGCGGTCGCAGACCCGCCCCTCGATGCACTGGCTGGTCATCACGACCGTCGTGCCGTTGTCGACCAGGTCGGCGATCCCGGGGATCCAGTCGGTGTTGACGTGGCCCAGCCCCGTGCCCTCGAGGACGACCCCCGAGTTCCCCTCGGCGGCGTCGAGGAAGGCGGTGTCCGCGCCGGGGGTGAACTTCACGAGGTCCACGTCGGTCGCCAGGTCGGGGTGGATGGCGAGGTCGGTCTCGCCGCGCTCGGCGTACTCGCGGCGGAAAGAGACTGTACAGTCCTCGGGGTCGGTGTGGTAGTCGATCTCGCCGAGCGGTTTCGCGCCGACGGTCTCGAAGGCGTCCCGTCGCGAGGTGTGGTTCTTGCGGGCGCGCACCCCGCGGTGGAGCGCACAGCGGTCGTCGGACTCGTCGGCGTGCATGCAGATGAGCACCTCGGCGCAGTCGGACTTGGCGGCCTGGACCGCCGAGACGGCGTTCATCACGTTGTCCGAGGAGGGGCGGTCGGCCGAGCGCTGGCTCCCCGTGAAGACGATCGGAACCGGGGTGTCGAGCATGAACGCGAGCGCGGCGGCGGAGAACTGCATGGTGTCGGTGCCGTGCATGACGACGACGCCGTCGGCGCCGTCGGCGCCGGCCTCGATCTCCTCGTGGACGGCGCGGGCGAGGTCCTGCCAGACCGCGGGCGTCATGTTCTCCGAGAGGATGTTGGTGACGACGCGGCCGCGGTAGTTGGCGAGGCCCGCCAGGTCGGGGACGGCGCGCAGCACGTCCTCGGCGTCGAACTGCGAGGTGACGGCGCCGGTGCGATAGTCGATGGTCGAGGCGATGGTCCCGCCCGTGGAGATGAGCGAGATCGTGGGCAGGTCGTCGTCGAACTCGATGCGCGATTCGCCGTCCTCGGACTGGGCCGCTTCGACGTCGTGGACGTCGGCTTCGAGGACTTCGACGGCGGCGGCGTCGCGGTCGACGCCGACGTTGTAGCCCCCGTCGAGTTTGACGACCAGGTGTTCGTCGGTCGTCGAGGGCAAGAGGACGCCCTCGTAGGTCTGGTCCGCGCGGTCGACGCGGACGCGGTCTCCGGCGTTCATGTCCCGGACTTTTCCCGCGGCGGACTTGAATCCACCAGATCGGACCTCCCGACGGGCCTCTCGTGGCTGGTCCGTCCCACGCGCCGGCCGAACGTTTATCCGCGATTCCGGCCTATCCCCTCGTATGAGCACTGGGCGGGAGATCCGACTCGTCGAGGAGTACGACGGCTGGTGGTCGGCTATCGACGAGGGCGCGGGCGTCGCAAGCCAGGGGCCGACCCGGAGCGAAGCGCTCGCGAACCTCGACGAGGCGGTCGCGGCGACCGAGGCCGCTCGCGACGACGAGACGGCGGCACCCGAACCCGACGCGCCGTGGTTCGAACGGAACTGATGGTCTCGCGGGACTTTTCCGGCGAGGAAATCGTGAACGTCCTCCGGAAGTTCGGCTACCGACACGATCGGACCCGCGGAGACCACGCGGTGCTGAAGTACACGCATCCGGAAACCGGCGAATCACGGACAGTCACTGTCCCGCTCCACGACCGGGTTCGGATCGGGACGCTACAGAACATCGCCGAGCAGTGCGACGCGAACGACTTCCGAGCGTGGTGTCGATGGATCGACGAACATCGGTGACGCCGCGCGCGCCTCTTATACCTCGTCCAGAAACGCCCGCAGTTCTCGCGTCGCGGTCTCGCGGCGGTCGCGGAAGACGCAGTGGCCGGCGCCGTCCACGTGGACGAGCCGAGCGTCGTCGATCAGGTCGACGCGCTCGCGGTCGAGGTCACGCGCTCGTTCGTCCACGTCGGCACGAAGGATCAGCGTCGGCGCTGTGATCTCGGGGAACCGTTCGGCGGGGTCGAGCCACCCCTCTTCGAACACCGCGGCGATGTTCGGGCTGACGCGGAGTCGCGCGTCGGCCAGTAGCGAGGCCAGGTCGCGGTCGCCGGCGGCGGCGTGACCGGCGATCTCCTCGTCGGCCTCGAACAGTTCCGCCTTGGAGTGGTCGTGCCACCACAGGATCTGGTCGCGGACGCCCGCGGCAGGGTCGTCGCCGTCTCCGTCTTCATCCACGCCGCTCTCGTCGTTCTCGTCGCGGCGCTCTTCGTTGTGCGCCAGCAGACAGGCCGGATCGACGGCGACGACGGCGCGGGGGAGGTCGGGGTGGGCGGCGGCGGTCGCGAGGACGGTGTCGCCGCCCATCGAGTGGCCGAGGAGGATCGCGTCGGTCAGGTCGAGCGCGTCGATCAGTCCAGTGAGGTCGGCGACGCGGTCGGCGACGCCGTAGCCGGCGTCGGGGGCGTCGGAGCGGCCGTGGCCGCGGGCGTCGAAGGCGATCACGTCGTAGTCGCCTTCGAGGGTACGGACCAGCGGCGTGCGGCAGGGGCCGTCGTCGAAGACGCCGTGGGCGACGACCAGCGGCGGCCCGTCGCCGCCGGTGCGGGTGTAGTGGAGGCGGACGCCGTCGACGTCGACACTGCCCTCCTCCCAGCGGTCGGGCACAGGCGATTCGAGCGGGACTTCCGTGTTTGACATGAACTCGAGTACGGCGATTTCTCGCAAAAAGCTGTGGGTACCCGAGAATCTGTCGCGGTCGGAGCGCAGCGGACCAGCCTGCGACGACGGCCCGCGCCGCGAACAAGCGTTTATCTGTCGGGGAAATGAAACGCAGGTAATGGCTCCAGACTCGTTCAAGCCTCCATCGCAACTGCGGTTTTTCGGCTTCTGTCTGCTCGCGGCGACGGTCGCGTTGCTCGTCGTCGTCCAGTTTCCGGTCGATGCCTGGCTCATGTTCCCGATCGCGATTCTCGCGCTCGCGGTCCTGACTGGGGTCGACGGATACTGGCGGGACCGAGGATAGTGCGTAACTGGATCGGGAACCTCTCAAGCGGAGCGGTGGCGGTGCGGAAGGCGGGGCGGTGGCGGTGCGGATGGCGGGGC
>Ga0207755_100420_pt1 | contig 20132 bp, 14 predicted proteins | sample A23P2SouthBayCA_FD_187734 | JGI IMG/M metagenome (GOLD analysis project Ga0207755, IMG submission 187734) | Aerobic enrichment media microbial communities from Bioluminiscent Bay, La Parguera, Puerto Rico - A23 P2 (SPAdes) | ecosystem: Environmental > Aquatic > Marine > Unclassified ...
GGAGCCGATGAAGCCCGCGACGAACTGGTTGTTGGGCTCCTGATAGCACTCCGACGGCGTGCCGATCTGCTGGAGTTCCCCGTGGTTGAGGATCGCGATCCGGTCGCCCATCGTCATCGCCTCGGTCTGGTCGTGGGTGACGTAGATCGTCGTCACGTTCAGGTCCTGCTGGAGGTCCTGTAGTTCGGTTCGCATCTGCGTTCGGAGTTTGGCGTCGAGGTTCGAGAGGGGTTCGTCCATCAGGAACACCTCGGGGTCACGGACGATGGCGCGCCCGAGCGCGACACGCTGTTGCTGGCCACCGGAGAGTTCCCCGGGCTTCTTGTCCAGTAGATCCTCGATACCCATCAGCTCCGCGGCGTCGACGACGCGAGTGTCGATCTCGTCCGGAGACATCTCGGTCGTCATCCGGAGCCCGAACGCCATGTTCTCGCGGGCGGTCATGTGGGGGTACAGCGCGTAGTTCTGGAACACCATCGCCATGTTCCGGTCCTTGGGCTTGCGCTGTGTCACCGGGTTGCCGTCGAGGACGATCTCGCCGCTCGTGGGCTGTTCGAGGCCAGCGATACAGCGCAGGGTCGTCGACTTGCCACAGCCCGACGGCCCGACGAGGATCAGGAACTCCCCGTCCCTGATGTCGATGTCGAGGTCGTCGACCGCGACGACGTGTTCGCCACCCTCTTCGCCGAACTCCTTCCTAAGGGTCTGCAGGTTGAGCTCTCCCATCTATGCGCACACGTTCCATTTGCAACCATTAATGTTTTTCTATTGGGACAGAGGAGAAGCGAAAACGAGCCCCTCGCTGTCGCTATAGCTCGTGTGCACCGATTTCGGGCCGAGAAAGTTCGACTGGAGTCGACGGGAAGAGTATCGGTCCGGGTTACCCCTTGACGCCGCTGAGGACGAACCCGCGGACGTAGTACTGCTGCATCGAGACGAACAGCACGACCATCGGGACCAGCGTCATGGCCGCGGCGGCCATCAGCGGTGCCCAGAGCGTGCTGACCTGTCCCTGGAAGTACCCGAGCGCTACCGGGAGGTTGTACAGTGCGGCGTCGCGGGCCAGCACCAGCGGCCAGAGGAACGAGTTCCACACCGTGATGAACGTGATGATCCCCAGAGTGACCAGCGCGGGCTTCATCATCGGGACGACGATGCGCCAGTAGACGCCGAAACGCGAACAGCCGTCCATCAGCGCCGCGTCTTCGAGCGACGTGGGCAGGGTCTTGATGAACTGGCGCATCAGGAACACCCCGAACCCGCTGATCGTGTGCGGGAGAATGATCCCCAGTCGAGTGTTGACCAACCCGAGTTCGTTGAACATCAGGTACACCGGGATGAAGAGGATCATCGGCGAGACCATGATCGTCGCGAGCACGGCGGCGAAGGTCACGTCACGACCGGTGAACTCCAGACGGGCGAACGCGTAGCCCGCCAGCGAGTCGAAGACCAGCACGACCAGCGTCGCGCCGCTGGCGTACAGCAAGGAGTTCAGGAAGAACCCGAAGAACCCGCGGTCGAGCAGCGGCGTCTGACCGAGCCAGACGTCGACGTAGTTGACGACCCCCCAGACTTCCGGGATCACCTTCGGCGGGACGACCGGCTTCCAGCCCAGTTCCATCAGCGAGACCGACAGCATCAGGAGGTACGGCCCCGCCGTCAGCGCCGCGATGACGAACAGGTACGTGTGTGCGCTGAGGCGTTCGATCTTGCCCTTGGTCGTGGACGGGTCCTCGAAGATCGTTTCGTGGTCGGAACTCATCGACCGGTCACCTCGTTCTGTGCGGGGAAGTCGTGCTGTGTCATTGGTAGTACTCCGCGTTGCTCTGCAGTGGTTTGTACGAGATCAGTGCGATCAGTGCCGTGACGACGAACATCAGGATGGCCGCCGCGGCAGACTGGCCGAAGCTGTTGTACTGGAACGCCAGCTGGTAGATGAAGTACGACGGCACCATCGTCGAGTTGAGCGGGCCGCCCTGTGTCATGACGAAGACCGCGCCGAAGCCCATCCGCATCACGAGCACGAGCTGGATGACGACGAGGAAGAACGTCGTCGGCTTCATCAGCGGCCAGATGATGTACCGGACCTTCTGGTACTTGTTCGCGCCGTCCATCGCGGCCGACTCCATGACCGAGGCGGGCAGTCCCGACAGCGCCGCCATGTAGATCAGCATCGACAGCCCGAAGCCCCACATCTGGGACATGATGACCGAAGGCAGTGCCAGCGTGGTGTCGGAGAGGAACGGGATGTACGACCCGATGAATCCGAGTTCGAGCAGGACCGCGTTGATGATCCCGCCCTCGTTGGGGAACAGGACCAGTTTCCAGACGATGGCCCAGATGATCGGCGGGCCCGACACCGGGACGAGGAACGCGACCCGGTACAGCGTGCTCCCGCGAAGCTTCTCTCTGAGCAGGAGCGCCGTACTGAACGAGAAGATGATGTTCGTCGGGATGACGATCCCCCCGAGCAGGAACACGTTCTTCAGCGACGTCCACCAGACGTCCTGTTCGAGCACCCAGACGTAGTTCTCCAGCCCGATGAACTCACCGGGCAGGTTCACGAGGTTCGAGTCGGTGAAGCTCAGATACACCGCGAAGGCCATCGGGAACCCGATGACGAAGAGGATAATCGCGATCTTACCGAGCACGAACAGCCAGCCCTGGATCGACTCCTGAGTCGAGAGGGTGAGGTTGTCGACGCTGAACCGGGATTTCGTCTCCGATTGGGTGAGATCCAGTGACCCGTCCTGCGATTCAGAGGCCATCGGTGGACCACCTCCGTTGCTGTACAGCCGGTGCCGCCGTTCGCAATGGGAAATCAGTCATTGTCATCGTTTCTGACGCCCGGCAGTCGCTGCATGCCGAGCCATGTCTCGGTGACAGGTCGGTCGTTCGGTACAGGTCGACACTTCCGTGTCCACGAGTGGGCAGACTGCCGGGAAGTGCCGCTGTGACGAACTGCCATACGTTGTGGCACACGACGGAAGACTGGATAAACCTTTTGATTAATGAAGCGGTCTACCGGGCAAAGCCCGTGTTTCCGAGACTCACGGGGTCCTGCGTGACGATTCCGTCTCGGGTCAGTGACCCGTTCCCCGCACGGACCGGTCACGGCGCGTCGCTCAGACGACCGGCAGGCTCGGACCACGCTCCGGGCCACTCGCGTGCCCAATGAAAAACTCCATTCGTGATCGAGACTCGAACCGGCGACGCCCCCTCGCTCGATGGCTTCCGGCGACACCGGATTGAGTGTATAACAGAAGTATTGGTGTTAGTCTTTTCGAGCGTGCCCGTTTTCGGCCGTCGATGCGGGAGATACTGCGAAGGAAGCACGTACTGGCCGTGGCGACATCTGATCCGGCCATGGCGGATTTGCGGGCTCAGATCGCGTCGTAGCCGCGCCGTCTGGCACGGGGATCGGCATTTGCACAAGGATTATATACGGATCACCACAATTACGCTCTATTCAGGTCGAGCCTGAGGACTCACCAGACATGCAAGCTATCGTACAGACAGGGGCTAGAGCAGTCGAGGTACAGGAACGAGAGCGCCCGTCACCGGGGTCCGGCGAAGTGCTCGTCGAGGTCCACTCGGCGGGGCTCTGTGGCAGTGACGCCGGGGCATACAGCTACGAGGGCGGGTACGAGTGGATTCCGGTCCCGCGGATCATGGGCCACGAGTACGCCGGGACAGTCGCCGAAGTCGGCGAGAACGTCGAGACGTTCGCGGTCGGCCAGAAGGTCGTGGAGGAGCCGATCCACGACTGCGGTCACTGCTTCCAGTGCAAGAACGGCCAGGAGAACGTCTGTCAGAACTTCTCGATCACGGGGATGCACAACGACGGCGCGTACGCGAACTACACCGTCGTCGGCGAAGAACATCTCCACGCCGTGCCCGAGGGCGTCCCGCTCCGGGAAGCAGCGATCACGGAGCCGACCAGTATCGCGACGCGTGCGGTCCTCGATCAGTCGACGCTCACCTCGGGCGACACCGTCCTCGTCGAAGGACCGGGCCCGATCGGCGTCCTCACTGCGATCGTCGCCGACTCCGTCGGTGCGAACGTCGTCGTCTCCGGGCTGGGGAAGGACGGGGCGTATCGCCTGCCGCTCCTCGAGGAACAGGGCATCGACACGATCAACGTCGAGTCCCAGGACATCGACGACGTGATCGAAGAGCGAACCGACGGACTCGGCTTCGACCTCGTGTTCGACACGACCGGCCACCACTCCGGCGTCGAGGAAGCGGTCGACTACGTCCGTAAGGGCGGCCAGATCGTCGTCGTCGGCATCCCCGGTGAGGAGAGCGAGATATTCATGCCGCCGGTCGTCCGGGGCGAGATCGACATCAACACCTCCTACGGCTCGAAGTGGAAGAACTTCGAACAGGCCCTACGACTGATGGAGAGCGGTGCCATCGACATCGACGCCGTGCTGGACACCTCCTACGGTATCGACGAGGCCGGCGCGGCCTTCGAAGCGTTCCTCGATTCGGAGACCTGCAAGCCCGTCTTCACGTTCGCCGACGAGTGAACGGCTGCGCGGGCACGGAACGGTCACAAACACTTAAGACGCTGTTAGACGCAGTCCGGTACACGATCACGACACACATGGAGATCACCAACGTTTCAGCGACGAAGATCAGCAACGACTCGTGGGGCGAGTTCATCGAGTTCCCGCTCGTCACCATCATGAACAAGTACGACGAGTACCGCAACGTCGACGGCGAGAACCCACAGGCCCGCCGGAAGTGGATGGGACCGGTCGGCGACGTCGTCGTCGAGGTCGAGACCGACGCCGGCATCACGGGCGTCGGCGTCGGCAACTGGGGGACCGGTGCCATCGCCACCGTCGTCGAGGAGACGCTCTCGAAGATCGTCGCGGGCGAGGACCCGATGCGACGGGAGCACCTCTGGGAGCAGATGTACCGCGCGACCCTGCCGTTCGGCCGGAAGGGCGTCGCCGTCATGGCGATCAGCGCCGTCGATCAGGCGCTGTGGGACATCGCCGGCAAAGAGGCCGGCAAGCCGGTGTACGAACTGCTGGGCGGTCCCACTACCGACGAGATCCCCGCGTACGCGTCGAACCTCCACCCCGTCGACATGGAGAAACTGGAGCGCGAGGCCATCGAGTACGCCGAGGCGGGCTTCGACGCCGTGAAACTGCGCTTCCTCCACGGCCCCGAGGCCGGCCGCAAGGGGATGGACAAGAACGAGGAGATCGTGAAGACGGTCCGGGACGCCGTCGGTCACGAGATCGACGTCGCGGGCGACGCCTACATGGGCTGGTCGGTCAAGTACGCCAAGAAGATGACCCAGCGCCTCGCGAAGTACGACATGGCGTGGGTCGAAGAGCCGGTCATCGCCGACGACATTTCGGGCTACGCCGAGGTCCGGGAGGCCGCGCCGATGCCGATCTCGGGCGGCGAACACGAGTTCACCCGCTGGGGCCACGAGGACCTCCTCGAAGAGGGTGCCGTCGACATCCTCCAGCCCGACGTGGGTCGGGTCGGCGGGATCACCGAGCTCCAGAAGGTCGCGGACATGGCGGAAGTCCACGACGTGCCCGTGATCCCCCACGCCGGTACGAACCCGACGCTGCACGCCATCGCGGGCCACACGAACATGCCGATGGCCGAGTACTTCCCCACCCCCGAGTGGTTCCAAGAACAGCAGGAAGAGCAGGAGTCGACGTACGCCGACGCCATCTTCGAGAACCCGCCCTCGCCCGAGGACGGGTCGATCCCGCTGCCCGACGAACCCGGTGTCAGCACCCAACTGAACCGCGAGGCGCTCGAACACTTCGCCGTGGAGTGAGCGGTACGCCGAACCGACCGTTCTCGCCGTTTTGCGACCCGGACGTCGGAAACGACCGCTCGACCGGCGACGCCCGTCGGTTCGGCGACGCGCCAGTAGCGTTATTGTTTCTCGGCCGGCAGTAACAACATGCGATTCACAGCAGTGCGTGCGGTCGAGCACTACAGCGTGACCGACCGCCGCGTGACCGTCGATTGCGTGCTCGACAGTCCCTCGGAGGAGACAGACGGGGACGAACGAACGGTCCCCGTGACGGTCGAGTTTCTGCGGCCCGACTCGTTCCGGTTCCGCTTCGAGGGGAACCCGGAGGGGCAGACTGCGGAGGGATCTGACGGTTCCGACGACGCGGGGTTCGCTCGATCAGTCGACCTCGCGGTGTCCGAGTCCGCTGGCGTCCTGGTGCTGGAGACGGCGGCGCTCCGGATCGAGATCGGACTCGGCGAGTGGTCCTTCGACGTCTTCGGTTCCGACGGCGACACCCTCCTCTCCGAACAGCGAGCCACGATCGGACCGACGGGCGTCGACGAAATCACGCCGCTCGGGTTCCGTGAGACCGAACACGACAGCGGTGCGGTTGCGGTCACGGAGTGCGGGACGAGTTTCTCGCTCCGGCACGACGATCACGTCTACGGACTGGGCGAGAAGTTCACGTCGCTGGACAAACGGGGCCAGTCGATCACGTCGTGGACGGTGAAGGCGCGGGGCACCGAGACCGAGCGGTCGTACAAGAACGTCCCCTTCTACCTCTCGACGCGGGGGTACGGACTCCTCGTGGAGACGACCAACCGCGTCGAGTTCGACGTGGGTGATTCGACCTCGGCCGCCATGTCGGTCGACGTGGCCGACGACGAGTTCGGCTTCGTCTTCTTCGGTGGCCCGTCGTTCGAGGACGTGCTGCGGGACTTTACCGCACTCACGGGGCGCTCCCCGCTCCCGCCGACGTGGAGCTTCGGGCTGTGGATGTCCCGGGCGGGCTACGAGAGTCGAGCAGCAGTCGAAGACGTGGCAGAGAGACTCCGCGAGGAGTCGATCCCCTGTGACGTGCTCCACCTCGACCCCCAGTGGATGGGACTGGACAGCCCGACCGACCTCGAATGGGACCGCGAGGCGTTCCCAGACCCCGAATCGATGCTCGAATCGCTTCACGAGGACGGCTTTCGCGTGTCGCTGTGGGAACACCCGTACGTCGCCGTCGGCACCGAGACCTTCGCGGAAGCCGCGGCCGAGGGATACCTCGTCGCGGACGGGACCGGCGATCCGTACGTCCTCGACAACCTCGTGCTCGACCAGGCCCGAGGCGGGATCGTCGACTTCACGAACCCGCGAGCGGTGTCGTGGTGGCAGGCCAAACACCGCGACCTGCTGGCGATGGGGGTCGACGCGTTCAAGACCGACTTCGGCGAGGACGTGCCCCGGGACGGCGTGTTCGCGAGCGGCGAGAGCGGCGAGTCGGTTCACAATCGCTATCCGAACCTGTACAACGAGGCCGTGTACGACGTGCTCGCCGACGTTCGGGGCAGTGACGACGCCGTCACGTGGGGTCGGTCGGCGTGGACCGGGGGACAGCAGTACCCGCTGTACTGGGGCGGCGACCCCGACGCGTCGTTCGAGGGGATGGCGTCGGCGCTCCGGGGCGGCCTCAGCCTCTCGCTCACGGGGTTCCCCTTCTGGGGCCACGACATCGGCGGGTTCTGGGGCGAACCGTCCGAACGGCTGTACGTCCGCTGGGCGCAGTTCGGCCTGCTGTCGAGTCACGCCCGCTGTCACGGCGTCACGCCGCGGGAGCCGTGGCAGTTCGGCGAGGCGGCGACGCGCGCCTTCAGGAAGTTCGCCAGACTGCGCTACCGCCTGTTTCCGTACCTCTACTCGCTGGCCGCCGAGGCGACCGAGACCGGTATGCCCGTCGTCCGGCCGCTCGTCCTCGAATATCAGGACGACCCCTGGGTCCACGGCGTCGACGACCAGTTCCTGCTCGGCAGCGATCTACTCGTCGCGCCGGTCCTTCGGGCCGACGACACCGTCGACGTGTACCTCCCCGACGACGAGTGGGTCGACTTCTGGACGGGCGAACGGATTCAGGGGCCTGTGACCTTGCACCGTGAAGTGCCGCTGGACTCGATGCCGCTGTTCGTCCGCGCCGAGAGCGTCATTCCGATGGCGGACGACGAGATCCCTCGAACGATCGAGGGCCTCTCGGGCGAACGGTCCCTGCGCGTCACGCTGTCGGCGGATGGGGAGTCCCGTGCCCGGGGGTCGGTGTTCGACGCCGCCGCCGGGGAGCTGCGCGAAGTAGTCGTCGACTGTGACGCCGAGCGGGCCGCGCTCGACTGTTCGATTCCCGACTTCGAGGGGGTCACCGACCTCACGGCGACGGTCCACGGCCTCGCGACTGCCCCCGAAGCGGTCTCGGTGAACGAGCGGACGCTACCGGAGACGGATGCAGAGTCGGAGGGGCGCGGCTGGTACGCGACGGAATCGGGAACGGTACGGGTTCGGCTGTAGCCTCGACGGCCGAAATTATAACTGCGCGCGAGTCGCAGTGCAACACGAATGTCAGACTCGACCACAACAGCGACCGTTACAGTGCGGAGGATGCCATGAGCGAGGACGTCAAATTCGAGTACAACGTGCCCGTCTTCGCCGGTGCGCCCGACCCCGACGACGAGGAGCCGGTCCATCGGGACACCCCCGAGTACGAGGCGCTGGACTGGGAGACCACCAAGGAGGGCGTCCTGCTCGCCGAGGAACTGGGTTTCGACGCCGCGTGGGCTCCCGACCACCTGATGCTCGGCCGGGACCACGCCGAGTACGAGTGCTGGACGCTCCTGTCGGCGATAGCGGGCTTCACCGACGACATCGACGTCGGCTCGCTCGTGCTCTGTAACGACTACCGCAACCCCGCGCTCGTGGGCAAGATGGCCGCGACGCTCGACGTGATCTCCGACGGTCGTCTCCAGTTAGGACTGGGGGCAGGCTGGCACGAACCCGAGTACGACGCCTACGGCTGGGAGTACCGCGACGGCTTCGAGCGCCTGATGCGGTTAGACGAGTCGATCCGACTCATGAAACGGATGTGGGACGCCGGCAGCGAGGGCGCGAGCTTCGACGGCGACCACTACCAGATCGAGGACGCCTACTGCACGCCGCCGCCAGTTCAGGACCCCCATCCCGAGATTCTGGTCGGCGGACAGGGCGAGCAGGTGACGCTGAAACTCGTCGCCAAGCACGCCGACGTGTGGAACACGGACGTGTTCAACGGCGACGTCGACACGCTGGAACACAAGATCGGTGTCATCGAGGACCACTGCGACACCGTCGGCCGGGACCCCGACGAGATCGAGTACTCGTGGGACGGCCACGTGTTCTGCACGCGCGATCAGGAGAAGCTGGATCGCCTGCTCGATATCATGCTGCCGATCCAGTTCGAGGAGGAGTACCAGGATCAGGCCCCGATCAAGACGGAAGAAGACGCCCGTGAGTACTTCGTGATGGGCACGCCCGAGGAGTGCGCCGAGGCCATCGAGCGCCGGATCGGCGCCGGCGTCACGAAGTTCCAGGGCTGGTTCGTCGACTTCCCGGACACGAGCGGGATGGAGCTGTTCGCCGACGAAGTGATCCCGCAGTTCGCGTAGAATAGTCGGTCGAACCGCGCCGGACGGTCTACTCTTCGATCACTGCGACTGCGTCGCCCTTCCACGGGGGCTCGGCGACGACCCCCTCGTCGAACGAGGTCGGAACCTGTCGACCGGTCGCCGGATCGAACCAAGACACGTGATCGGGGTCGGCGATGTCGACGGCGAGTGACTGCGATTCGGGCGTGTACGCGAGAGCGATCCCGTCGTCGGGGAGTCGGGCCGCACGGACCGTCTCCTCGTGGCCACGGAGCAGGGACTGGGACGGTTCGAGCGTCTCGAACGAGACCGACGAGAGGAAGGACTTCAGGCGCGCGTAGTCGTCGGCACCCGGAAGCTCGACCATCGTCTCCAGTTCCCACGGGAGCGGCATGAACGGGCGAACGACCTCCTCGCCGGGGCGGTACCAGTGCCAGAGTCCGGGCGCACCGTAGGTGATGCCGACGTTCGCGCCGCCGAGGACGCTCCACCACGCCGCGCGGCGCGCGTCCGCCCGCGAGATTCGCGTGTCCGGCTCTTCGAGATACGCCCACTGTTCGTAGCACGGTTCCGCGTTGAGCGCCGGGAGCGTGGGTTCCATCTCGCGGGTGTCCTCGGCGAGTCCGAACGCCTCGCGCTGGCGCTCACCTGCGTGATGGCCCGACTGGTACATGCGGAAGTCGAGCCACGCCTCGTCGTTGGCGTTCTCCGGGAGGCGGTCCTGTCCCGGCGTGTGGAACGTACAGAGCGAGTGCTGTGAACACTCCGAGAGGCTCTGGCCGGCGGCACTGTAGACATCGAGGGACGGTTCCGGGAAGTCGGTATCGCCCGACACGAACCAGATCGCGCCGTAGGCCCCGTAACGGGCGGCGATGTATCGGCCGTAGCGCGCCGCCTCCGCTTCCGTCATGGGGTGGCGCGGGATGTGATACGGATGGTCCGCCCAGTCCTGGTTCGTCTCCGGGACGTAGTTGAACCAGAGCGCGACCATCGCGGGGAGCATTCCCCGCTCGGTCGCCGCCTCGACGAGATCGTCTAACTGCTGGAAGTAGGACGGACGTGGCTCGTCGAAGTCCCAGTGCTCGCCGAAGGGGAAGCGACGCTGGGGTTTCGTCGCGTCCCACTGGGGCAGCGTGTTCAGCTGGACGACGTTGTACCCCTGTGACTGGCGCTTGGTCAGGTACTCCGTCCACTCGTCCATCGTCGCTTTCGCGGATGCCGACCAGACGGTGTCGCCCAGCCAGAAGAAGGGCGTCCCGTCGGCGTGTTCCAGCGTCCGTTCGTCGTCGGTCGTCTGGAGGAAGCCGTGCTCCCAGACCGGATTGGAACCGCGATACGCCGCCGCCGTGAAGGTCCCAGAATCGTCGAGTCCAGCATCGTCGGTGTCGCTGTCGACGGTCCACTCCCACGCCCCGGACTCCGGAGGCGCGAACCGCACCTTCCACGTCGAGCCACCGTCCCAGAATCCCGGGATCTCGTAGGTCGTTCCCGATTCGTGCTCGAAGACACCGTCCACTTCGACATCCGTGTAGGGGTTGTCGAACGATCCGTCGGCCGACAGTTCGATTTCGACCGGCTGCCAGACGGTGTACGGACTATCCGCTGTCGTTCCCATACACGCATCTCAGGCCGGGCGTACTAAATCGTTGTGAGCGGCGATCGGATCGTATTCAGCGAAACGAATCAGGAACGTCGATGTACCGAAAGGGCGAGTTTCGGTGCCTCGTCTTCTCCTGTGCCGATCCCTCATGCGAGCACGACTGGTCGAGACAGCCGCAACGTTGATACCCCCCGAGTTCGTCCGTCCGGCTATGACGGATCAAGTTCCGGTCAAGGCGGCAAAGACCTCCTTCGAGATCATCAACAAGATACGGGAACTGGAGGGGGCCGGCGTCTCGGAGCTGGCGAGCGAACTGGACAAGCCCACGAGCACGATCCATGACCACCTGCAGACGCTGGCCCACGAGGAGTACCTCGTCAAAGAGGACGGCAACTACTACGTGGGGACGCGGTTCCTCGGGATCGGCGAACAGGCCCGCTCGCGCCAGAAGGTGTACACCATCGCGCGACAGGAGGTTGACGAACTCGCCACCGAGACCGGCGAGCACACGAACCTGATGATCGAGGAGCACGGTCGCGGCGTGTTCCTCTACAAGTCACGCGGCCCCGACGCCGTCCAGCTCGACACCCACGCCGGGATGCGCGTGCCCCTCCAGACGACGGCGATGGGCAAGTCGATCCTCGCCTTTCGCTCCCGCGAGGAGGTCGACGCGATCATCGACCGTCACGGCCTCCCCCAGATCACCGAGAAGACGATCACCGACCGCGAGGAGCTGTACGAGGAGCTCAACGAGATCGAGGAACGCGGCTACGCCTACGACGACGAGGAGCGGGTCAAGGGGATGCGCTGTGTCGCCGCCCCGATCACGGACGACGAGGGACGAGCGATCGCCGCGATGAGCGTCTCGGGTCCCAAGAGCCGACTTCGCGGCCAGGAGTTCCGCGAGGAAGTGCCGGACCTGATCCTCTCCAGTGCGAACGTCATCGAGGTCAACCTCACGTACTCGTAGGCCGCTCGCACCGTCGTTGCCACGGTGGTGCTCGAAGGGAAACAGTTAGGGTCGTGCCGCGGCCAGTGACTGGTGATGCAGTTCGTTCGATACACCACCGGTAGTACCCCGCAGTGGGGCGTCCGTCGCGACGACGAGATCGTCCCGCTCGCGGGCCTACGCGAGGACGTGACGTACCAGCAACTGACCGACAGCGGCTTCCTGAACGTCGCCGCCGACGCGGCCGACGCCGCCGCGGACGACACGGTTCCCGTCGCGGAAGCGCGCCTGCTCGCGCCCGTCCCGCGACCGGGCAAGATCGTCTGCGTGGGGCTGAACTACCACGACCACGCCGAGGAACAGGACAAAGACGTCCCCGAGCGCCCGCTCCTCTTCGGCAAGGCCGGCACGAGCGTCACCAACCCCGGCGATCCGATCGTCGACCCCGAAGAGGTCGAGGAACTGGACTACGAGGTCGAACTCGGTGTCGTGATCGGCCGCACCGCAAAGGACGTCGACGCCGACGAGGCACGCGATTACGTCGCCGGCTACACCGCCATCAACGACGTGAGCGCCCGCGACGCCCAGTTCGAGGACGAGCAGTACCTCCGCGGGAAGAGCTACGACACCTTCGCGCCGATGGGGCCGACGCTCGTCCCCGACGAACACCTCGATCCCGGCAGTCTCGACGTGGCCTGCCGTGTCAACGGCGAGACCCTCCAGGAGTCCAACACCGAGCAGTTCATCTTCGGCGTCGAGGAACTCGTCGAGTACATCAGCGGCGTCATGACGCTGCGCCCCGGCGACGTGATCTCGACGGGCACCCCCGGCGGCGTCGGCATCTTCCGCGACCCGCCGGAACTGCTGGAAGCAGGCGACGAGGTCGACGTGGAGATCGAGGGGATCGGCACCCTGACCAACCACGTCGTCGACGAGTGAGCCGATGAGCGAGCAGACAGACGAGCGACTCGCCGACAGACACGTCGTCGTCACCGGCGGCGCGCGCGGGATCGGCCGCGGCATCGCGGTGCGGTGCGCCCGCTCGGGCGCGGACGTGTCGCTGTTCGACCTGCGCCCCGACGTGGCCGCGGAGACCGCCGAACGGGTCCGTGATCTGGGTTGCGACGCCGCCGTCCACGAGGTCGACGTGACCGACGAGGCGGCCGTCGAGGAGGCCGTCGCCGCGGCCCGCGAGGACCTCGGTCCGATCCACGGCGTCGTCAACAACGCGGGCGTCCAGCAGGCCATCCCGCTACTGGAGACGACCGAGGCCGACTGGGACCGCCACATGGACGTGAACGCGAAGGGGACGTTCTTCGTCGCCAAGCAGGTCGCTACGAGCATGATCGACGACGGCATCGAGGGCAGCGTGGTCAACGTCTCCTCGGTCGGGGCAGAGCGACCCTTCGCCGGACAGGGGGCCTACGGCGCGTCCAAGGCCGCCGTGTTGGCCTTCACGACCGTACTGGCGAAGGAACTGGCCGAGCACGGCATCACCGCCAACGCGATCAAGCCCGCCACTGTCGACACGCCGATGGTCCAGCAGTGGCTCGAAGAGCGGGCCGAGCAGTACGACAAGAGCGAGGACGAACTGCTCGCCGAGGCTGTCGACGAGCATATCCTCGACCGGATCGGCCAGCCAGAAGAGGTCGGTCACACCGCCGTCATGCTGCTCTCCGAGGAAGGCGACTGGATCACCGGCGAGGCCATCGCCGTCGACGGCGGCTACCTGAAAAAATAACGGGGCGATCGGCGCTATTCGTGGCCCGTGACTTCGTTGGGCTCGTAGGGTGCTTCGAGCCACTCCATGTCCGACTCCGAGAGGTCGATCTCCAGTGCTTCGACGGCGTCTTCGAGGTGTTCGACGCTCGTGGTCCCGATGATGGGGGCGTCGACCCAGTCCTTGTGGAGCAGCCACGACAGCCCGATCTGGGCCATCGTCGCGCCCTTCTCTGCGGCCAGTTCCTCGACGCGTGCGTTGATCTCTTCGCCGCCCTTCTCGTGGTAGCCGTGGCCGTACCCCTTGACGTCCTCGCCGCGGGTCGTCGTCTCCAGTTCCTCGTGGGGCCGGGCGAGGTACCCACCGGCCAGCGGACTCCACGGGAGGACGCCGACGTTCTCTCGCTCGGTCAGGGGGAGCATCTCGCGTTCCTCCTCGCGGTAGACGAGGTTGTAGTGGTTCTGCATCGTCTGGAACCGTTCGAGGTTCAGGCTGTCGCTGGTGTGCAGCGCTTCCTGGAACTGGTGGGCCCACATCGAGGAGGTCCCGACGTACCGCGCCTGCCCCCGCCGAACGGCGTCGTCCAGCGCCCGCAGCGTCGTCTCGATGGGTGTGTCGTAATCCCAGCGGTGTGTCTGATAGAGGTCGACGGTGTCCATGCCGAGTCGATCCAGCGAGGCGGCCAGTTCCTGCTCGATCGACTTCCGGGACAGTCCCTGCCGGTTCGGGTCGTCGCCCATCTCGCCGAACACCTTCGTCGCGACGACCTGTTCGTCGCGGTCGTAGCCGTCGAGTGCCGACCCGAGGATCTGCTCGCTCTCGCCCGTCGAGTAGATGTTGGCCGTGTCGAAGAAGTTGATGCCCAGATCGATGGCGCGGTCGATGATCTCGTGGCTCTCGTCTTCGGACAGCATCCACTCGCTCTCGCTGCCGAAGCTCATGCAGCCGAGACAGAGCCGGCTGACGGTCATCCCAGTGTCACCGAGGGTGGTGTACTCCATAGGAGAACCTCAGATCCACGGTGCTTATAGCTTCTCCCGAGGGGCCCGAAGCGATCCACGCCCGGGGAAAGATTAACTATCGCGGTGGCGGTCGTTTGGATATGGTCTTGGATCCGCACACGCACGCGTGGACAGCGCCCAGCGACGACCACCCGTGGACGAACGGGCCGCTACTGGACGTGGTGGACGACTTCGACGTCCACACCGTCTACACGGCCGAGCGACTGCTCGACGACATGGACGAACACGGCGTCGACGAGGCCGTCGTCGTGGGCTACCCGATCGGCGCGTGGACGGACAACCACTACACCGTCGAGGTCGCCCGCGAGTACGATCGGCTGTACGGGATCGTGATGATCGACCAGTTCGCCGACGACGCCGCCGAGCAACTGCGCGAGTACATGGCCGTCGACGGCGTGCTGGGGTTCCGACTGGGGGCGGCCTGTCCCTACGACGAGATGTGGGAGCGGTTCGATCCGGCGGTCGACTGGCTTCGCGACGCCGTCGACGAGACGGCGTTCTGGGAGGCCGCCGTCGAGACGGACGCGACCGTCCAGATCCTCTGCGATCATGCCCAGCTCGCCCAGGCGCTCGAACTGGTCGACACCTATCCCGAACTGACCTACCTGTTCGATCACTTCGCCCACGCCGGTCCCGAGACGCCCACCGACGAGGGCACCTTCGCGCGGTTCGCCGAACTGGCCGACTACGACAACGTCGCGGTGAAGGTCTCCGAGATCCCCCACATGTCCGACGAAGGGTTCCCCTACGCGGATATGCACGACCACGTCCGGTGGTTCCTCGATCAGTTCGGCCGCGAGCGCGTGATCTGGGGATCGGACTACCCCAACGTCAGCGACGTGGCCGGCTACGCCGCGTCGCGCCACTGGCTCGACAAGGTCGACGGCGTCTCCGAGACGGACCGGGAGTGGTTGACCGGGCGGGCCTTCCGCGAACACGTCGGTCTCGGAAAATAGAGCCGGACGGATCGCGCAGCGTTGTCAGAACAGCAAAGCATATGCACCGGCTCCGAAACTAGTCGGACGACATGCCAGTAGCCTGGCTGAGCACGATCAGCGCCAGTGACATCGACACCGTGGGCGGCAAGGGAGCCTCCCTCGGGGAACTGACCGGCGCGGGCCTGCCCGTCCCCTCGGGCTTCGTCGTCACGGCCGACACGTACCGCACCTTTATCGAGGAGACCGGCATCGCCGAGGAGCTGTTCGACGCCGTGGACGTGGACACGGCCGACAGCACGGCGCTGGCCGAGGCCGAGCAACGGGCCAGAAAGCTCATCCTCGACACGGAGTGGCCAGACGACCAGAAACAGGACGTACTCGCGGCCTACGACGATCTCAACGGCGACCCCGTCGTGGCCGTGCGCTCCTCGGCGACCGCCGAGGACCTCCCCGACGCCTCCTTCGCCGGCCAGCAGGAGACGTTCCTCAACATCACCCGCGAGGACCTGCTCGACCGGATCAAGCGCTGCTGGGCCTCCCTGTTCACCCAGCGGGCGATCTACTACCGACAGGAGCAGGGCTTCGCTCACGACAAAGTCGACATCGCCGTGGTCGTCCAGCGGATGGTCGACGCCGAGAAGAGCGGCGTCATGTTCACCAGCCACCCCTCGACGGGCGCGCCGCAGTTGATCGTCGAGGCGGCGTGGGGGCTGGGCGAGGCCGTCGTCTCCGGATCGGTCACCCCCGACAACTACGTCTTCGACCGCACCGACGACGAACTCGCGGACGTAACCGTCGCCACGAAGAAGGTGATGTGCGTCAGAGACGACGAAACCGGCGAGACCGTAGAGCATGCGGTCCCCGACGAGAAACAGGACCGACGGGTCCTCGCCGACGAGGAGATTCGCGCGCTCCGGGATCTGGGCGAACGCGTCGAGGACCACTACGGCGGGCCACAAGACGTGGAGTGGGCCATCGTCGACGGCGACATCTACATGCTCCAGTCCCGGCCCGTCACGACCATTGGCGAGAACAACGCCGAGCGGGCGACGGGCGGGGACGCCGGGGGCGGGTCCGACGACGTACTGGTGAGTGGCCTCGGCTCCGCGCCCGGTACGGCCAGCGGGACCGTTCGGACCGTCAAAAAGCTCGACCAGTTGGACAAGGTCGGCGAGGGCGACATCATCGTCACGGAGATGACGACGCCCGACATGGTGCCGGCGATGAAGCGCGCCGCCGGCATCGTCACCGACGAGGGTGGGATGACCAGCCACGCCGCGATCATCTCGCGTGAGTTAGGCGTGCCGGCCGTCGTCGGCACCGACAGCGCCACGGCGACGCTGGCCGACGACCAGCGAGTCACCATCGACGGCGACCGGGGCATCGTCGCCGACGGCCCCGACGCCATCGAGCCCGACGACGGTGAGCAGGGGACGGCGAGCAGTCCCCAGCAGCCGACGGGGTCCCAGCCAGCCCCCAAACCGATGACGGCGACGGAGGTGAAGGTCAACGTCTCGATTCCGGAGGCCGCTCAGCGAGCGGCCGAGACCGGTGCCGACGGGGTCGGGCTGCTACGGACCGAACACATGGTCCTCTCGACGGGCAAGACTCCCGAACGCTACGTCGCCGACCACGGCAGCGACGCCTACGTCAATCAACTGGTCGAGAGCATCCGCACCGTCGCCGACGCGTTCTACCCCCGCCCGGTCCGGACGCGCACGCTGGACGCGCCGACCGACGAGTTCCGCCAGCTAGAGGGCGGGAGCGACGAACCGACGGAGCACAATCCGATGCTGGGGTATCGCGGCGTCCGACGGAGTCTCGACGCGCCCGAGCAGTTCCACCTCGAACTGCAGGCGTTCCGGAAACTGTACGAACTGGGGTACGACAACGTCGAGATCATGTTCCCGCTGGTCAACGACGCCGAGGACGTGCTGGCGCTGAAAGCCGCGATGCAGGAGGCCGGGATCGACCCCGAGAAGCGGCGCTGGGGCGTGATGATCGAGACGCCGGCCAGCGCGCTGTCGGCCGAGTCGATCTGTGCGACCGGCCTCGACTTCGTCTCCTTCGGCACGAACGACCTCACCCAGTACACGCTGGCGGTCGACCGCAACAACGAGCGAGTCAGTGACCGCTACGACGAACTCCATCCGTCGGTCCTGACGCTGCTGCGAGAGACGATCGAGACCTGTCGGGAAGCAGACGTGGCGACGAGCATCTGCGGGCAGGCGGCCTCGAAGCCCCGGATGGTCCGGGAACTGATCGAAGCGGGGATCACGTCGGTCAGTCCCAACGTCGACGCCGTCCGGGACGTGCAGCAGGAGGCCAAGCGCGTCGAACAGAAGCTACTGCTCGATACAGTTCGGTAGTCGGCGGGCGGCACTGCTCGCCGGGTTCGAAAGGGGGGAGAGTGGGGGGTGAGGGGACGCACACGTCTGGACCATGACCAGCTATTCAGTAGTGCCACTACTTCGTGTGGCCCCTGCGTCTCTCATTGAGCAGGGCTGATACATAAATCTTTCAATTGTAACACACCAGCCACTGTGACGTCCTTCGAATCGAACCGACGGGTCGAACGGGTCGTCCAGAGACCGGGACGGTTGAGACCCGGAAGCTACATCATACAGGCACCGTAACGTAGTCGTATGTCTGCTTCGTCGCTCGACACACTTGTCTCTGCGCTTAGCTCGCAGGACGTCCCATGTGAACGCACGGCACGCTCGGCGTTCGCCGAGACGCTCGCAGATCACCTCCGGGCACCCGCAGTCGGCGTGCCACTGGACGATCTCGGCGCGTCACTGGCCGACGCCGACGTGACGGTCGATCCGACGCCGGCACGACTGAAAGCGGCCCAGACGGGCGTCACGCCCGCGTCCTTTGCCATCGCCGACTACGGATCGGTCGTGATTCCCGACAGCTCTGCCGGGACGGAACTGGCGAGTCTGTTCGTCGATCGCCACGTCGCCGTCGTCGACGCCCGCGACGTGGTACCGGGGATGGAGGCCGCGTTCGACCGCTTCGGCGAAGCCTTTCGCGAGCGCGGTGACAGCGGAATCGTGGCGACGGGACCCAGCGCGACGGCAGACATGGGCGAACTCGTTCGCGGAGCCCACGGCCCCAGCGAGGTCCACGTGATCGTTCTGGAGGACGACGATGAGTGACGCCGAGGAACTGCGCCACCTGATGGCGACGGAAGGGGCGGCGGTGAGCCAGAACACGAAGGGGTTCAATCAGGGGCGGTACGACTCGGTCGGCCGACTCGACGACTACGAGGGACTGAAAGACGAGGCCCGCGCGATCAAGGAGGACGCTATCTCGGAGCTGCCAGAACTCATCGACCAGCTACGCGAGACCGTCGAGGACAACGGTGGCACCCTCTACATCGCCGACGACGCCGAGGACGCCAACGACTACGTCCGGGAAGTCGTCGCCGACCGGGAGGCCCAGCGCGTCGTCAAGAGCAAGTCCATGACCAGCGAGGAGATCGAGGTCAACGAAGCGCTGGAAGCGGATGGCGTCGACGTGGTCGAGACGGACCTCGGCGAGTGGGTCCTGCAGGTCGCCGACGAAGCCCCCTCGCACATCGTCGCGCCGGCGATCCACAAGTCACGCGAGGCCATCGCGGAGCTGTTCAACGAGCGGTTCGACCCCGACGAACCGCTGGAAACGGCCGAGGAGCTGACCACTTTCGCCCGCGATCATCTGGGCGAACTCATCGAGGACGCCGAGGTGGGGATGACCGGTGCGAACTTCGTCACGGCCGACACGGGAACGATGGCGCTCGTGACCAGCGAGGGCAACGCCAGAAAGAGCATCGCCGCGACGGACACCCAGATCGCCGTCGCCGGCGTCGAGAAGGTGATCCCGAGCGTCGAGGACCTCCAGCCGTTCGTCGAGTTGATCGGCCGCTCGGGCACCGGACAGGACATCACCTCCTACATCTCGCTGCTCACACCGCCGGTCGGGACGCCGACCGTCGACTTCGACGACGACGAGACGCCACTCTCGGAGCTATCGACCGACCGCGACTTCCACCTCGTGCTCATCGACAACGGTCGGCTGGATATGCGCGAGGACGACGACCTGCGCGAGACGCTGTACTGCATCCGCTGTTCGGCCTGTTCGAACTCCTGTGCGAACTTCCAGCAGGTCGGCGGCCACGCCTTCGGCGGCGAGACCTACTCGGGGGGGATCGCGACCGGGTGGGAGGCCGGCGTCGAGGGACTGGACACCGCCGAGGAGTTCAACGACCTCTGTACCGGCTGCTCGCGCTGTGTCGACGCCTGCCCAGTCGGTATCGACATCCCATGGATCAACACCGTCGTCCGGGACCGGATCAACGGCGAGCATGAGGGCCAGTTCGACTTCCTCGTCGACGGACTCACGCCCGATGAGGAGGAGGGGTCGCCGTCGCTCCAGAAGCGCTTCTTCGGCAACTTCGAGACCGTCGCGAAGGTGGGGTCGATCACGGCCCCCG
>Ga0207755_100422_pt1 | contig 20034 bp, 32 predicted proteins | sample A23P2SouthBayCA_FD_187734 | JGI IMG/M metagenome (GOLD analysis project Ga0207755, IMG submission 187734) | Aerobic enrichment media microbial communities from Bioluminiscent Bay, La Parguera, Puerto Rico - A23 P2 (SPAdes) | ecosystem: Environmental > Aquatic > Marine > Unclassified ...
GTCACCGACTCCTGGATATACCGACGGTGGCCACAGTGTGACGAGTCGTGCGGCACCTCCGGTTTCGGCTATGCAAACCGCCCGAGGTGAGCGGGTGCCAACAGGTGAGCGAACGAACTCATCCGAGAACTGCCGCTCTTCGAGAAGTGGTATCGTCGGAAATTGGGCGCCTACGGGAGTTTGGCCACCGATTTCCGTCGGCCAAAGGCCGGTTGGAAACCGAGTGGGCCAACTCGGTTCCGGATTACTCGATTCTGGCGCGGTTCGTCGACTCTGTAGGTCTGTAGTTGCTTGCATCGTTAGTCCCGTAGGTAATCGCGGCGCTGTTCCATCTTCTCACGCCCTGAACGCCGGTCGTAGTGGCGATTCAGGATTTTCGGCGATACGTCCATCCGACCGCTGACTATCTCGGTCGGGACATCGTCCATCAGGTGCGCGGTGATTGCCCCGCTTCGCGCGTCGTGGGGTGACCTCGTCGACGGGCACTTGGTGGCCGTGTCGAAGGTGGTCGCTTCGCACTCCTCGGGCTCGCGGTCGTGGGGGCACTCCTCGCCGACCATGCACGGCCGGGTCCACCGATAGAAGGTGTCTCGAATCGTCGACCGACTCGCGCGTCCCTCCCGCGTCGTCAGAAGTGGCTCTCGGCCGAACTCGTCGGTCGTCTCGACCCGCGGGCCGTCGATGTAGTCCTCGACGACGCCGACAAGGTAGTCCGTCAGTGCGACCCACCGCTCGCCGTGGTCGGCGTTCTTCAGCGGCGTGTCCTCCTCCGGCCGGTGCCGGATTCGAACCGCCGGGTCGTCGCGGTCGAGGTCGTCGAGGTCGATACCGCGGAGCGCTCCCGTACGCATCCCGGTCCGCCACAGCAGCAACCAGATGATGTGGTCGCGGCTGCCGTACTCGTACTTGCCGAGATAGGCGAGGATGGCTTCGGCGCGGTTCGGTTCGAGGGTCGATTCACTCACGTCGTCGCCTTTGCTCACCGTCGGGAGCAGTATCTTGTCCGGTAGTCCCTCGGGGACGGCGTCGATAGACGCACAGAACCGGAGGAACACGCGGAGCGTCGATAGCTGACCCTGAAGCGTGACGGGCTTCAGGTCGTCCTCCTCGCGCCGATAGACTCGGTAAGCGTGGAGGTCCCGACCGGTGAGGTCGTTCATGTTCGTCACGTCCCCTTCGGTGCTGCACCACTTGACGAAGGGGTCAAGTCTGTACTCGTGGGTTTGGCGGGTCGACTCGCTCACCTCGTCCTGTCGCTGGTCCAGGTAGAGTTCGACCGCTGCCTCTGGGTCTATCGGGTCGAGGTCGGCAGTCACTCCGACTCACCCCTGTCCACACCGAGAAGCCAACCGGCGAGTCGACCAAGCAGGTAAAACGGAAGGTAGAGAGGCGAGAACAACACCTCGAAACCAAGAGCGCAGTACTCGCCTCGCTCGGCGAGGTTCCGAAGCTCTTCGAGGTAGTCAGTCACTCCAATCTCACCCCGGAGTCGGCCGTTATCTCCGCGGCGAGTTCTTCGCGCGCTACTCGCTCGGAGGAAAACCAGCCTGTTCGAACTATCTCGTCACGGTCGAATGGGCGGTTAGTACCGGATTCGTGTACCTTTGAATGGCGGGCTTCAACACGGCCACTAATCCCGCGCCATTCGGTCCGAGAGGCGTTACAACCTTCGTGTTCGCACGTTTCTCGAACCTCTTTCTCGGGGTGATAGCCGGATTTGACACGGTCGCCAAATCGCACGGCCTCTTTGCCGTGTCTGATACGGTAGTTTCCGGTCGGGCCGTCGTCGCTGAAGTGGTGACCACAGTTGCTGTAGGGCAACAGACTCACTCTGACATCACCCCTTCTCGGTGCCTCTCGTATCGCACACCGCTGTCGCGGACCTCGACGACGTGAACAGTCGACCAACCGCTGTCGGTGTGGTTCAACCGGCGTTCGTGGAGGACGTCGACGAAACCGGTGTCGTACACCAGCACACGAACACGGTGGTCGACTGACCGGTCCCGCTTGTCGTGGGCCGTGAACGGGTGACTGGTCCACATGGCGATAGTGTACTCGTCACCCATCGAGGACCACCCGGCCACAGTTCCCGCAGGTGTCTCCGGCGACCGCGCCGACGACGGTGATACCGCACTCGCACCGAATGACGAACGAGCGGCGAGTCGCTTCGCTAATCATCGTTCTGACCCTTCTCGTAGTCGTCCCGGTTTTCGTAGACGTCGACATTGCCGCAGGAGTGACAGGCGAGGACTCCCGGCGAGGTCATTACGAGCTCCCGCCGGTCGTCACAGGTCGGACAAAACCCGTGTTGGGTGAGGCTCATTCGCTTTCGACCTCCTCGACGGTGACATGGTACACTGTTCCGTCCCGAACGGCTCTGACCTTCTCCGCGGCAGCCGCTTGAACAAGCCAAGATTCGGCTGGCGCGTGTTGAGGAAGGTGTTCGTCTTCGCCGCCGTCGGCGCGGAGCCGGGCGCACGCCTCACAGGTCGCCTCGTCGCGTCGGGCGTCGAAGCCGTCGAGTGGGTCACCACACGCACAGCGTGCGGTGTCGCTACTGTTATCAGAAAGCGGTCCATCTGGCCGTTCGGGGCTCACAAGCCCCGTAGTGGTTCCGAACATGGTTCCGAGTCGGAACCGACTTATCGGGCCGCGTTCCAGCGCGGCCCGTTCTTCACACCGCCAACAGAGTCATCGTCAACCGAGTCGTCGGCTCGCATCCTCAGTAGTAGGCCACCACTAATGAAACTATTGACTCATGAGTTCATTGTATAATAACTACAATAGGTCAATACCCCGAAGCGGAAACATGGCTGAAGATAAGACGACGGTGACGGTTACAGACGATACTTGGCGTAGGTTGATGATGAGAAAAGGTCGCGGCGACTCTTTCGACGACGTGATCGGTGAACTCCTCGACCTCGCCGAGGAGCACGAGGAAGAACAGGACGAGTCTTAGGCCCTGCTTACTTCTTCTACCCCCACACACGCCCGCTGGTTGCATCCCTCACAGACGAGTAGGATTTCAGGGCGCGGGAGCGGATATACGGACACGTCGGGGCTACGGCACCGTGGGCATGAGGTCCAGTTTCCAAGAGACATGCGGAACAAGTGAGGCCGGGAGGGGTAAAATGTCTAACCGGGGCGTTTCCGAATTTCCGAAAAGTCAGCCCATCGCTTCGCCGATACGCTTCTCGGTCGGTTCTGCGAGGTACGGTTCTATCGCCGAGTAGTCCGACCACCCGCCGATAGACATCATCGTCCGTACGTCGACTTGCCGCTCGACGAGGTGGTACGTCGCCCACGACCGTCGAAGGTCGTGGGACGATACTTCGGACCACCGTTCGTCGTCGGCCTCCTCAGCGAGCCTCTGAGCGGCTTCGGTGACCCACCGACGCACGGTCGGCGTGGAAGCGTCGACCCATGCCTCCGACGCGCCCAGTCCGCGCTCACGGCTGAATTTGTGTACGTCGTCGGCGACGGCCTCCGGCATCCAAGCGTCTCGAATCTTCGGCGGACCGCCTTTCGTGTTCTTGCCGCGGACCTCGAACAGCCACACGTCCCCGTCGTCGGACCACCGGAGGTGTTCGTCGGCCGGATACGTCACCTCTGAAGCGCGAAGGCCACACCGCCCCATCAACTGCATGGCGACCTCGCGCGTCCACCCGTTGCGGCCGGCGGTCGTTTCCAGCCGGTCGAGTTCGTCCGGCGAGAGCCAACACTTCGTCACGTCGCCCGAGTCGTCGAGTCGGACCATAATCGGATTTACAGGGCTATCCGTCTAGTTCTTTCGGTCGGGTGGGTGGGTTCGAGGTGATATACAGCGAAAAGCGGGGTTTTCTAATCGCGTTGTGTGATAAGTCGATTACAGAACGTCGAGAGAAGCCTATAGATTCAATCTAGCAGGGCGGACTAGTCGGAGTACTGATAAGCTAAGCATACTTATAGAGTAACATGCTTGAGGAGGGTGCGGAAAGGCTGGCTGTATACTGCAAAAAGCGCACGGGAGACAAACTTCGGAGCGTTACTGTCTATCGTCCCGAAGGGACAACTCGGGTGTATTCCGATGATATGCTCCGTGAGCGCTACACTGAAGAGCAGATATCATCTCTGGTGCAGAGTGCCATCGAACTTAACACAACGCTTCACCATTCAAATGTGGCCGATGCCCCGCTTGGAAGACCAATCGCAGGTGTGTATTCCTTTGAGGAAGCCTTCGTAATTCAATTGCCGTGGGACGAAACGTCAGGGATTGTTGCCACATTTGACGTAGATATTGGTACCTCCTTAGCTGGGTTCATCAATGATTGCCATGATATTGTGCAAGGCGAATCGGCAAGCACGGAGGAAGAAAATACCTGATTGGTGGGACAAGTCGATTACGTTACTCGTCGTCATTCAGGCCGAGTTTTCGACGAGCAGCTTCGCGGAGGAGTTCTTCCCACCGCGCCCCGGACACCACAGCGAGGGCGACCGCGCCGAGGATGTACGGCATCATCGTTTCGAAGCTACACATCGTCCTTTTCCTCCGGTCCGCCGTCGGTGATGTGCAGAAGGCCCTCTCGACTGAGCGCCAGCCGGATGCGCGTCAGTCGGGAGTCGTGTTCTTCGACGAGTCCAATCAGGCCGTCGTCGTGGTCGACGTGTTCGGACCCGAACACGGCCCGCTCGGTGCGTAAGACGCTTCGTAGGACGCCGAGTGCCGCCCCGAAGGTGCCGATAGCCGCGGCCGCGGTGACGGCGGCGAGGGCTTCGACGGTGACGGCTTCGAGCATCTAAGCAGACTCACCTCCGACGTTAACGGTGAACAGTTGGCCGACGATGAATACGACCGCCAGCAGCAAAACCGTTCCCAGCGTACCGCCCACGGCCCACGGCAACCAGTCAGGAAAGATGTCGCCGGAGACGACGGTTTCGGCGGCATCGGCGGCTAATTCGCCAGTATCCCGAATGGGTTGCCATGGGTCGCCTCCGGTGAGAATCGACCTGTCGTTTTGAGCATCTCGCCAGAAATCTTCGGTGGAGTCGTAGGTTTCACCGCCGATTTCAAACGAGTCTCCGCCTCCCTCAGGTTCCGGCGTCGTACTGAAGAACTCGTCATAGTCTAACTGCTCCTCGCCGAGTTGGTCGGACTCGCGGCCGAACACAGCCTCCTCGAAGGTCGCGCCGTCGGGTACGACCGTGCCACCGCCTCCGCCGTCGTCGAGTCGGCCGCTCGGCATGGTCAGTCCCTCCCGATGACGGCGGCGCCGATGCCCAGGGCGAGGGCGGCGCCGGCGAGCAGCAGCCCGCCGTTGTCCTCGTCGCCGGTGACGTTGTCGGCGACCTCCTCGACCGTGGCCATGTTCTCGGGCATGAGCGAGTCGGGCACCGAAAGCGTCGACGGGTCAAGTGCTTCGAACGTGGCGCCGGCGATTTCGTTCCCGTAAGCCACGGCGTCGGCTTCGGCCGCGGTCCGTTCGCCGGCTTCGGACGTATCGACGGCGGCCGTTCCGGTTTCTCGAATCTGGTCGAACACGTTCCCGACGAACCGCCCGCCGAGGTCTTCTTCTACCTCGACCTCGGGGCTGTCGCTCACGTCTTCGCCGAGTTCGGTAAAATCGGTGCCTTCGTCGGGCGACCGAGTGGCGGCGCCACCGGACCCGCTCGTAAGGTCTTCGTCGGCGACGAAACCTTGGTCGGCCATGTTGTCGGTGACGATGTCCTGAGCCTGCTCGTCGAACTCGTCGGAGCCGGGCGCGGGGGCGTCGTCGCTGTCCGAGGTGATGGATACCGTCCCGCCGCTGCTGTCGGTGCTGGTACTGCCGCCCCCACCGCCGCCGCTGCCGCCGTCGTCGTCGTCGGGGGCGTCGAGTCCGCTGTCTTCGTAAACGCTGTCTGGTAGCTCAACCATGTGTGTAGACTCGTCTGAAGGTTACTTGAGAAAGAGGACAAGTCTGAAAGAGACGATAAATTCCGTCGAAAGGCGACTGAATGGGTCGGTCAGTCTACCTCAGTACATACTGAATAACCAATCAAAAAGTCCAAATTTGAAGCGGTGAATCAAACACTATGTCACTCTTATCCCGTGCAAGACGTGTATATGAGAAGCACGGGTTAGGCACTCTTGTTCGTCGCTCAGTCGAAATAACCTATCAGCGAATACCGATTTTGAGGATCCATATCCCGGCAATGAGGCTCCATTATCGTCAACATAGTTTTCGGGGAGTCGCTGCGGGATTGCACGTCGTTGTGTCGTATGCGATTGGCCTTTTTCTCGGTCGCATACTGTCGTTTAAAGTCGCGTCACGTCGGCTTCGCAGTCGGAAAAGCAACGAGGAGACGCCTCACGATGTCTTCGAGACAATGCGGCAATTCGTTGGGTTCGGGCGATTTGCTTCGATTCGGGCGATACAGATTCGAGAAGAATTGTTGACGCTGGTGGAGAAAGTCGACGAAATTGATCCGGATTGCGTCGTCGAGATAGGTAGTTATCAGGGCGGAACACTCTATATGTGGTCTCGTTTGCTCGACGCCGAACGCATCGTCAGTATAGATCTTCCCGAGGACGAACTACATCATACAGGATACAACCCGCGGCTGTTCCAGGCGTTTTCGCACACAGCTGAAATGCGGTTCGTTAGAGGATTTTCACAAAACGACGAGACGAAAGAGGTGGTGGAGGATATGTTGGAAAGCGAACCGATTGACTTTCTGTTCATCGATGGAGACCACTCGTATGAGGGGGTAAAGGCGGATTTCGAGCAGTATGAACCCTTAGTCAGAGATGGGGGACTCATTGCTCTCCACGACATCGCGTATGACTCTGACGGGAATGGGGTTCCACAATTCTGGGACGAGATTACAACTGAATACGAGACGGAATCTATCGTAGTAGATAATCCGGACGATTGGGATTATCCACTCGGGATTGGACTCGTGCGAGTCTGATTAGGGGGTGACTTTCGTCGTCTCGCTGTAATTATTCTCAAACACCCACGCGGCGTCAGTTCCGCCGTTGTAGAAGGTTGCGGCCCCCGTATTGTCGATGTTGTCGATTACATAGAGGTTGTTCCCAGCGTTCGCGGCGGTATGGTCGATGATGTAGTCGCTACTCGTTGACCCAATAGAGAGGAAGTCGTTATCGGTGACACGCAATCCGTATTGTGAGTCGATAATTACGCCGATAGTGAATGTCTCGTCGGTCGCAGAGAGGTCGCTGTGGAGTCGGTTCTCCGAGAACCGGCCACCACAGCGGACGAGTTCGGCACCGGGACCGTCCCACCCGTACACCTCGTTGCCTGAGACACGCCCGAACACCCGACCGTCGGTCGAGCGTTGGTCATCGTTTGCCGACCCCCCGCGGATATACATTGCCTGCTCGGTCGTCGCTTGCCCGCCGGTGTGACGCATCACGTTATCTGAGACTACAATACCTCGCATATCAGCATCTGTGTGGGTGCGGTTATCGACCGAGATATGACGTGCCCCGCCCTCAAAGCTCACGTTATCGGACATCTGAGCGTTGATAACCGACCCGTCGAAGACGAGATTCCACCGACAGTTTTCGACCAGATTGTCGGTAATTTGGACGTGAAGACAGTCGTTGCTATTCTCGCCCGCCCCGCCCCAATGCTGAATGCCAGAGTCGTCGGAGTTGCGGGCGTAGTTATTGCTAAATTGGACCCAACTACCGCCGTAGTTGGCGATGCATGCACCGTCTTCGTTCTGTGCATCGACACCGATGTTTCGGACGGTCCAGTTGTCTTCGTTTTCGGCCCACAGGAGCGCGTCGTCACCTCCGGTGGTCGCAATCCCGACGTTGTAGTCGTTGCCGGTTGCGGCGATGATGGTGACAGCGTGCATCCCTGCCCCGAGGACCGACGCGCCTTTGAGATTAATGGGCGCGGAAATCAGGTACTCGCCGGGTGGGAAATGGACGGTTCCGTTCGGGGCGGCAGCGTCGGCGGCATCTTGGATGGCTGTGGTGTCGTCCGCGGCCCCGTCCCCCACCGCGCCGTGGTAGGTGACGGATGTGTACGGTTCGCCGTTGAACTGTGCGGCCTCTATACTGACCGGTTCTCCGTCCTTCGGAACGAGGTTCCCGTTCCCGTCGACGGTCCACTCTGAATCACCGCCACCGCCGCCGATGATGTTACTCACCGGACCACCCCCCGGCAACTCGGGCCGTGGTTCCCTTCGGGTCCTTGAAAGTCACTTCCTCGATTTCCCACGAATTGAACGCACCTTCTTTGTCGGCAAGTGAGAAATCGAAGACACTCCCGCCGGTCGTGGTTATCTCGGCGACGATGTCACCGGCTTCGGTGATGAGGAGCTCCTGTATCGTCGACGGCGAGGGGTCAACGGTGTAGGGATAGCCGGCGCCGTCAAAATCGAAGCCGTCGCCGAGGTCGTAGGTGTCGGTGGTGACAGTCGCCGAGACCTGGATGTCGCGGCGGACGTTCCGAGTCAGGGCGACACCTTTCAGGACGATTATCTCGGTGGGGGAGTCGTTGACTGTTTCCATCCAGAGGCCGTCCGACGTTTCGAGGCTGTCCCATCCCCAGCCGCTTTCTTCGGGGACTGCGAACTCGTCGTCGGCGCGGAAGGGGATGCCGTCGCCTTCGTCGTCTTCGGAGCCGTAGATACGCACGTCTGTTCCGTTTTCCTCGTTTCGAATCGTAAACGCGTCCTGTTGAAGCATCTCCTCCGTGACAACGTGAACGCGCTCGTCTTCTGGTATCGTCTTGCTCATCGCTGGTCACCGTGGTTGTGTTCCAAAAATTGGGTCATGCTGAACCTCAGGCCCCGGAGTAGAGGCCGTAGTGTAGCTTGACGTTGCTGTCGTTGCCAACCACGACACCGTCCTGAGAGGCGTCGACCTTCACCTGAAGGGCGAGGCTCTTGTCTTGGCTGGCGGCGGGCTGTACCTCTGCCTGCATGGGCCGGTCGGTTCGGGAATCGTCCTTCGCGTCGGCGAGGTCGTCGAGGTCACCGAACACGCGGCGGCGGATGTCGTCGCCGGTCGAGTCGACGATAGCCAGCCGCAGCTTGCCCGAAATCTGGTCGCCGTCGGCGCCGGTGCCGGAGCCGTCGGCGAGGAGCTCGCAGTACGCGAAACTCGCGTCGGCGGCCTCTCGGTTCCGCGGCCCGAAGCCGAAGAACTTCAGAGTGTCCGCCTTCACGTCCTCGCTCCAGATGGTGATGTACTCGCCACTCTGGAGAGTTGCCCCGTCGAGGTCCGCGCCGTTGATGAACTGTGGCGAGGAGTCGGGGTAGAGGTAGCTGTTACCGCGCTGGCGCGGGTTGTAGAGGGTCGGACGGGCCATTTAGACCACCTCGGGGCTGTCCGCCCCGTCGTCGCCCGCGGGGTTGACCCCCAGCAGGTTCCCGATGAAGCTGTTTGCGTTCGATGCGAGTTCGTCGCCGATGTCGCGCGACATGGCGAACACAGTCATCCCGAGGATGAGGAGAACGACCGTAGCGGCGGCCGAACCGGGCTCGCCGAAATCAATCGTCTCTCCCGTGAACGGGATTGGTACTTCTCCGAACATTACAACTCAGTTGTACCACCCACTAATATTAGTAGATGGAGACAAGACTGAATGGCGTATGGTAAGCTTCGAACTGCTGCTCCTGCTGGGGGTACTGGCGGGGATACTCGTCTTCCAACCTCTGATAGGCCTGCTGTGGGTCTATGTCGTGTACAAGTTGGTTGTCCGGTTCACTCGAAAACAGGCAGAGGAGGCCGTCGACGGTCGAATAGACCGAGTAGCGGCCCACGTCCAAAACATCGCCGGGGGTGCCGAATGACTGTCCCCACCTGTCCGCTCGGATGTGAGGAGGGCGGCCCGTTTTCGACGAAAAACGGGGCGGTGATGCACATGATAAACAAGGAAGACGACCTCCACGCGGAGGTATCGAACAAGGCGGACGCTTACGCGCTTCTCGAAGATGCCGAAAATCAAGAGGCGGCAGAGGATTCAGAGGAGTCCGACGAGTCGACTCCCGAACCCTCTCCTGAGGCCACTCCCGAGGGTACCGGGTCGGTCGACTTCCCGACTGCGCCCGAGGGGCCTGCGGACCGGGACCCGACGGAACCGGTCGAACCGATTCAGACCGACACTCCCGACGACGACCTCGGCGACGGTGCCGACCTCGACGACGGGGACGACGACCCGGACCCACCGGCAGGGGCGGCAACCGTTGGTGAGGGGTCCGCGGCGGCCGGCCTCGCGGTCGGGGCGGTCGCTGTCGCCGGGCTCGCGTTCATGAAACTGCGCGGTCGACAGCGTGGTTCACAAACAGACAACGGGCCGAACTACGAGGTGGTCTAAGATGGGGGACATGGACCCGTCTTCGGCCGCGGCGAAGGCCCTCGGAGAAGAACCGGACCAAGTGGCGGCAGAGGGACGGCAGACATCTGAGCGGTCGACCGACGAGACAAGTAAGGAGTCGTCTCGAGAGTCGTCGCGCACGTCGGGGCTCCGGTCGATGCTCTCCTCGACGGAACCGGAGGTTTCGCCACAGCAGGCCCGCGGATCGTTCGACCTCTCAACGCCGTGGTACGCCCACCTCGAAGCTGGTATCGAGAAGGCGTCCAACGCGCACGGAACGCCGGCGTGGGTGCATCTCACGGTGGCGTTCCTGCTGCTGCTCTCCGCCGAACTCGACTTGTCGATACCGACCGGCGGTGATGAGTCGGGCGACGGTGACGACCTCGACGACGGGGGCGACAGCGCGGCGGTCGACGGGGGTGTACACTCGATATGAACGACCGGTTTTACCTGACGGACGGGGCGCACGTGTTCATCACGGGGGCAACCGGAGCCGGCGACGAGTTCGGTGGCAAGACCGTCCTTCTGAATTGGTGGGTGACCCGCGCCGTCGAGCAGGGACACCACGACCTCGGACTGATATTCAACGCGAAGGGCCACTCCTTCATTCGAGGGAAGACGGTTCGGACGCTCCAAGACCTCGCCGACGCCTACCGCTCGGGGTATCGGCTGTTCAACTTCATCCCGATGGACTCAGAGGCCGACCACGAGAGCGTGATGCAGATGCTTCGAGAACTGCCGGGGTCGAAGATAGTCGGCCACGATGAGGGCCACGAGTATGCTGATAGCGAGATGCTCGACTGGATGTTTCGACAGGGCGGCAACGTCGAAGACAGTATCCGATTTGAGACTGGAAACATCCGGTCGCTGTTGACCTCGCAACACCCGTGGGACCTTCCTGAAGCGGTGACGAACAACGTTCCGCTGTTCGTCTATCTCGGCCGTAAGAGTCCGCAGGCGAAGCGATATTTCACGACGATGCAGATTGCGGGGGCCTACGAGCAGATGCCCGACATGGACCCCTACGAGTGGACCGTGTTCAACGCCGGCGAGTTCGTCGAGAAGAACCCACCCGTGCCGGAGGAGTACGCGCCATGACGCTTTTCGAGTGTCCGAAGTGCGGAGCGAGGGTCTGGGTCCAGCAGTATCGAGGGAAGGTAGAACCGCGCTGCCGACACGTCCCTGAAAGGCAACTGGATGAAAAGGAACCTCGGGACATGGAGGTGGTTCACGGTGCGTGAGCTACCGATTCGGTCCCTCGGTCGGTCCCAGCAGCGACGAGTCCAGGGCGACGAGTTCGATTCTCTCGCCGAGTCTTTGGTCGCCGAGGAGTACGGGCTGTCGGAGTTCAACGACGCCGAGTGGTACGACTGCGTCCTGAAGTCGACCGGGGCGAAGTACGAGGTCAAGAGTACGTCGTCGAGGATTCGGTCGGGGCCGGGGCGGTTCCGATTGTGGGAACAGCAGCATCGGTCCCTGACGGCGGCAGAGGGCCAAAACGCGGCGTGGTATGCGTTCGTGCTGCTGGATACCGACGACGGCGTGATTCGGATACAGCGGCGTCGGCCGTCGACGGTGACGGGCATCATCAACGACCGGGGCGGGTGGAACCGCTCGGGTCACCAATCGAAGGAACGACAGCACAAGCTACCCATCGACGAGGTCTTCTGAAGAAAGTGCGGCGGCCCTATCGGCCGTGGGGTCGTCGTTGGTGCCGTCGGCGAACTCGGTTAGGTGGCGTTGTAGCACGTCGCCGAGTGCTTCACCGGCTCGCGCTCGCGTTCTCATCCGTCGGTTACCTCCTCTCGGAGCGTCAGGGGGTGGACGGCCACGTGGCCGCCTTTCATCGTCAGCAGGCCGCTCCCATCTAACCGCTCGATGACGGTCTTTCGGATGAGGTCCTTGTCGGTGCTTGGGTGCGTGGTGTTCGATAATATGTCGACCGCTTCGCTGTAGTCGTAGACCCGTTTTTGGTCGCCGGCCAGCTGAAGGTAGGCGTCGGCGAGGTCTCCGTCGCGGGGCAACACGTACGCGCTGTTTTCCGATGCTGGGAGGAACTCGTCGAGTGCCTGCCGTAGAACTTCGCTCTTGTCGGCGCCGTGGGCTTCGAGGTACTCACCGAACCGATAGGCCAAGTCGCCCGACAGTCGTGTCTCGGCGCGGTCTTCGGCGAGGTGGCGTTCGCCGTCGTCGCCCTTGAGTCGATTCCCGCTCATGCTCGCCTCCTGTCCGCAGAGTGGGGGAGGTGTGCGGACGCTAATGAAACGAAGGTTGGCGACCCCCGCATCCGGGGGGTCGAAAAACGGGGGTCGTTTCGACTGCGGTGTGTGGTGGCGGACACCCCCCCGCGTAGCGCTGAAAATGTGGGGCGGGTCCCCCTCACAGTAGTTCACCTCGTCGTCGGTCGCCGTCCTCTCGGACCCGTTCGGTATCGTCGTGCTGGTCGGCGAGGTCGTCGCCGTCGGGGCGGTGGACCTGCTCGACGCGGACGGGGGTGCCGTTCACGTCGGGGTAGCCGATGACGGCGGCCTTTCGGAGCGTGCAGAGGTGGGCGCACGCGCCGTTGTGAAACTCGAAGCCGTCGCAGGTGCACCGACCGAGGAACTCGTCGCCGTCTTCGACAAGTACGACGCTGTGGGTGCCCTCGCCGTCGGGAAGGCTGACGGTCCATGCGTGCGGTCCCTGCTGCTCGATAAGGGCGGCGCGGGGGTCGGCGCGGTCGAAGCTGGTGGTCGGCGTGTCGCGTTCCTGCCGGAAGTTGAGGGTTCGAGGTTCGGCGCTCATGGGCCGCGGTACACCTCCCCGGCTTCGTGGGGGCCGTTCGGACACTCATAGCTCGGGATGCCGGAGCCGGGCGAGGTTCGCTTCTCCTTCCTCTCGCCGCAGTGGTGGCACCACCGGGTCATGACGCACCTCCGGTTTCGGCTAAGAGAATCGGGGGACGTGAGGGGTGGCCATGCAAAAACCTCCTCGGATTATCCAAAAAGCGGCGCTGCTGGAAAGGTGGTATCGCCGGAAATTGGTTGGCTGGGGAGGTCTGCGCCCGTTTCAGTCCCGGACAACAACCGCCGGGGAAAGGGATGGGCCAACTCGGATTTGAACCGAGGACCTCCCGGTTATCAGCCGAGCGCTCATACCTAGCTGAGCTATTGGCCCTAGGTAGGCGCGTTTCATCGTAACGCGGTTGGTTGTTTAAACGTTTCTTTTCGGCGGCCCTTCGGTGGGTGATGTCATGCCCGGCGGTCGGTCGAGCCGTCGTCGTCGCCGTCGTCGTCAGTTTGACCATCCGGGTCGGTGAACTCGTAGGCCTCCTCGTCGATATCGACCGGTTCCGAGCCGGGCCGGCCTTCGTCCATGCCCTGACGGAAGAACTCCTCGCCGGGGTCGCCACCTTCGTCGGCGTTCGGGAACCCGCCAATGTAGACGTTGCCGGAGGCGAAGCCACCGGTCTGGGCGTCAATGTACGGCTTGACGACGTACCGTTTGGTGAACACCCTGATGGGGTACCGCGTCGGCGGCAACACCAACAGCAATCCGAGCAGGTCGGTCACGAGACCGGGAGTGAGCATCAAGACGCCGGCGACCAACAGGAGGGCCGCATCGAGCAGTTCGTCCGTCGGCGGTTCGCCTTGCGCCAGTTTTCGCTGGAGGCGCTGGAGTGTGTGACGCCCCTCTGCGCGGGCGAGCAACAGACCGATGAGCGCCGTCAACACGACGAGTGCGACCGTCACGACCCCGCCCAACTGCGTCGCCAAGACGACGAGCAGCATGATGTCGAGCAGGGGGACGAGCAGCAGGACGCCGATGACCCGCAAGTCCATACCACGGTGTCCGGTTGGGTGCGGGAAAACCCTTCCGAGAGGCGAACCGACGAACACCGACACGGCCTTACGCCGCCGACGGCTTCCACCGGGTAATGAGAGCAGCGCTGGTCATCCTCGACGGCTGGGGACTCGGCGACGGTGACGAATCCGACGCTGTCGCCGCCGCCGACACGCCGACGTTCGACCGCCTCCGCGAGACGGGCGCCTTCGGAACGCTGGAGACACACGGCCGACGCGTCGGCCTTCCGGAGGGACAGATGGGAAACAGCGAAGTCGGCCACCTCAACATCGGTGCCGGCCGCGTGGTCAAACAGGACTCGACGCGCATCACCGACGACATCGACGCCGACGTCTTCGCCGACAACGAGACCATCACCGACGCCTTCACGCACGCACGTGACAACGACGGCCGCGTCCACTTCATGGGACTGGTCAGCGACGGCGGCGTCCACTCCCACCAAGCACATCTCCACGCACTGGTCGAACTCGCGGGCGAACGCGGCGTCGACGCCGTCACCCACGCCTTCACCGATGGCCGCGACACGGCCCCGAAGAGCGGCGCGGGCTTTCTCGCGGACCTCGAAGCCGTCGCCGAGGAGGCCGGTACCGGCGACGTGGCGAGTGTCTGCGGCCGCTACTACGCGATGGACCGCGACGAGAACTGGGAGCGGACGAAACGCGCCTACGACGCCATCGTAAACCGGGAGGCGCCCTACACGGCTGATTCGGTGGTCGAAGCCGTCGAGCAGTCGTACGCGCGCGGCGACACCGACGAGTACGTCGAACCGACGCTCGTTTCCGGCGGCCCCGCACTCGCCGACGGCGATTCGGTCGTCTTCTTCAACTTCCGGTCGGACCGCGCCCGCCAACTCGTCCGGATGCTCGCCGACATCCGCCCCGAGTGGGACTTCCAGACCGACCCACCCGACACCCACCTCGTCACGATGACCGAGTACGACGAGACGTTCGAGTTGCCGGTCGCCTACCCGCCGCTGGAACCCGAGGAGACGCTCGGCGAGACGGTTTCGAAGGCCGGCCTCACGCAACTCAGGATGGCTGAATCCGAGAAGTACGCCCACGTCACCTACTTCCTCAACGGCGGCCGCGAGGTGGAGTTCGGGGGGGAACACCGCGAAATCATCCCGAGTCCGGATGTGCCGACCTACGACGAGCAACCCGAGATGAGCGCCCGCGAGGTGACCGACACCGCCGTCGACTACATCGACCGCGAGGACCCCGACGTGCTGGTGTTGAACTACGCCAACCCCGACATGGTCGGCCACACGGGCGACTTCGAGGCTGCCGTCGCCGCCGTCGAAGCCGTCGACGCACAACTGAACCGACTCGCTGAAGCGGTTCGGAACGCAGGCGGACACGTCCTCGTCACCGCCGACCACGGCAACGCCGACGACATGGGCACGCCCGAGGACCCCCACACCGCACACACGACGAATCCGGTCCCGTTCGTCTACGTCGCCCCCGACGGAACCGACGGCGGGCGGCAGGTCAGAGACGGTGGGACGCTCGCGGACATCGCACCGACGCTGCTTTCGCTCATCGATGTCGACAAGCCCGAAGCGATGACCGGCGAGAACCTCTTGGAGTAATCAGACCGCGCCCGCACGCTGTTTTTCGATTCGCGTCGCCAGCGACAGATACACCGCGATGATGAGCAAGACGACCGCACCGGCGGCCGCGACGCCGAGGGCGTCGGCACCCAAAAAGACGGGTGCGTCACGTTCCAGCGGAATCAGCGTGTGATGGAGGTTCCCGCGAACGGGAACGAAGTAGTCGACGACGGTGTCGACGGTGTACCACAGCGTCGCGACGCCGACCGCTCGCGGGTCGAAGTCACCGATTCGGTGCAACAGGAACGCCTGGACCACCATCGCGGCGTGACTCCAGATGAGGAACTGTCGCATCGCCGGGTGGAGATAGCTGAAGGCGTCCCAGTAGGCGAGGTGGACGTACACCGTCCACCCGCCCAAGATGATGTTGCCGAAGAAGGCAAGCGCCGTCAGCCACGCCTGGGGTCGGTCGAGTTTCCACGCCGCCAACGCGAGGGCGATGAGCAGCGTCGCCGCCGGACTGTCGGGGACGAACGGCCACATCTCGACGGGCGTAATCTGGAACTGGAAGCGGTAGTAGTAGAAGCCGAAGGCGGTGCCGGCGAGGTTGACGAGGACGACCAGCCACGCGAGGTTGAGGCCGAGGTTCTCGATGGCCTCCGGCAGCGGCGCGACGTACCGCGGGAGGTCCGCGCGGGGCACGTCGGATTCGAACAACCCTCGGATGTCCATGTGGCCTCCACCGAGCGATGGCACAAAAACACCTCGGCACCGGCCACCACCCCTCGAAAGACACGCGTTAAGTGGGTCCGACTCCAACACGGGCGTATGACCGAAACGGACCTCGAAGAGCTCCGTCGCGGGACGGACCTCGTCAAGCGCGGCTTCGCGAAGATGCAGAAAGGCGGCGTCATCATGGACGTCGTCACCCGCGAACAGGCCCGAATCGCCGAGGACACCGGCGCAGTCGCCGTCATGTCGCTGGAGGCAGTCCCCGCCGACATCCGCAAGCGCGGCGGCGTCGCCCGAATGGCCGACCCCGCGGCCCTCGAAGAGATTATCGACGAAGTGTCCATCCCCGTGATGGGCAAGTGCCGCATCGGCCACACCGCCGAGGCACAGATTCTCGAAGCCACTGGCGCCGACATGCTCGACGAGAGCGAGGTCCTGACGACCGCCGACGAGCGATACCACATCGACAAACGCGATTTCACCGCGCCGTTCGTCTGTGGCGCCCGCAACCTCGGCGAGGCGCTGCGCCGCATCGACGAGGGCGCCGCCATGATTCGAACCAAAGGCGAGGCCGGCACCGGCGACGTGAACCAGGCGGTCACCCACCAGCGCAACATCCAGCGGTCGATTCGGAAACTCTCCGGAATGAACTACGAGGAGCGCGACGAGTGGGCGCGCAACCACGAGGCTCCGCGTGAATTGGTCCACGAGACCGCCGAGATGGGCCGGTTGCCCGTCGTCAACTTCGCCGCCGGCGGCATCGCCACGCCCGCCGACGCCGCGCTCATGATGCAGTTGGGCTGTGACGGCATCTTCGTCGGCTCCGGTATCTTCGGCGCGGAGGACCCCAACGCGATGGGCACCGCCATCGTCGAGGCCGTCAACAACTACGACGACCCCGAGAAACTGCGGGACATCGCTAAGGGCATCGGCAAGGGCATGAAGGGCCAAGCCAACGAGACGATGCCCGAAGAGGAGAAACTGCAGGGTCGCGGCGTCTGAACGCACGGTAACCCGACTACTGCATTCGACTTCCGGACGATATTCTTACGGTCACGTCGACTCGACTCCCGAGTCATGGCACCGCTCGATATCGGTATCGTCACCGGCGAGAAAGCACCTTCCCTCACCGACGACGGCGAGGCACTCGCCGCCGAGTTGTCGACGCGGGGCATGGAGGCGGAGCCAGTCGTCTGGAGCGACGACGAGGCCGACCCTACAGTCTTCGATGCGGTGTTGTTTCGGTCCTGCTGGCACTACTACCGCCAGCCGGAGGCGTTCCGACGCTGGCTGGAGCACCTCGATTCGGCCGGCGTTCCCGCCGTCAACCCCACGTCGGTCGTCCGCTGGAACATGCACAAGTTCTACCTCCGTGACCTCTCCGACGCCGGTGTCGATATCGTCCCGACAGCGACGATTCCGGCAGCGAGCGACCGAGACCTGACGTCGATACTGGCCCGTCGCGGCTGGGCGGAAGCCGTGGTCAAACCTGCCATCGGAACCAGTTCTGCGGGCGTCTGGCGCGTCTCGGGTGAGGGTCTCGACGACGCCCGAGAGCGGTTCGTCGAGGCTCGTGCCGACGGTGACCTCCTCGTCCAGAGGTATCTCCCCGAAATCTTCGACGGCGAGCGCTCGCTCGTCTTCTTCGGTGGCGAGTACAGCCACGCCTCACTCCGGATGCCAGCCGACGACGACTTCGCTGCAAACGACGCCGTCGAACCGTACGAACCACGGGAAGCGACGATAGCGACCGCTGAATCGGTCCTCGGTGCGGCACGGGACCGCTTCGACCTCAACCCCGAGGAACTGCCGTACGCCCGCGTCGACGGCATCGTTCGAGAGGGCGAGTTCCTGCTGTCGGAGTTGGAACTCATCGAACCGTTCTTGGGGCTTGAGCGCTCTCCGGGTGCCGTCGAGCGCTTCGCCGACGCTATCGAGGCGGCTATCGAAGCGGATACCGGGGCATGAGGAGGTGCTCTCGTCGCGGAGAAGGGGGTCGACGACCCTCCGTCAGCGAGTCGCGTTCAGACGTAGCCTTCGTCTTCGAGGCCGTCCATCAGGGCGTCGACGAGTTCGTCGACGCTGTCGTAGGGGTAGTCGGCCTGTCCCGACGCTTCCTGATTCAGTTCCATCGCCGTGATGGTCTCGTCGCCGATGTCAAACGTCGTACCGGGGCCCTGCGGGAGGGCGGGCACGAGGTCCATCGGGCTGTTCACGGGGTAGTCGGCGCCGCCGAAGGCGTTCTCGAACTGCTCTCGAACTGCGTCTCTGTCTGCCATGGTGCACCACGACAGTTCTCGGGATTCGAGTTGGGCGTGATGCCTCTCAATGCTGGCCGTTTAAAACGAAACGAGACCGTGCCGGTCAGTAGGTGTACTCCGTGTCGATGCGCTGGCCTGTCTCGCTCATCGCGACGGCGGCCTCGCTGTACTGCAGGACTTTCTGCATGTCGCCCTCGATGTCGAAGACGCCGGACATCATCCCGTCTATCGGGCCGATGTCGCCTTGATTGAGCGCCACCCAGTCGCCGTAGTCGCCCCGATAGACGAAGCCGGCGTCGACCTCGTCGGGAGAATCGATTTCCCGCGCTTCGGTGCAGGTGCCGTCGTCGAGGGCGATGAAGAAGTATCGGTCCTCGGGGAGGCGGTCGTCGGCACGGATGTGGAACACGAAGTCCCCGTTGAAGCCGACGCCCCACCCCTGTCCCTTCTCGGCGTACTCGTCGTTGTCGTTCAGTTGCTCGCGCCACTCTACGATCCACTCTTCGGATGGAAACGGGATGGACATGTGTGAATACCTGTGGTGTGTGTCGACAACCCACCATCGGTCGTGTCGGAAATAAAAGGTTCGGCAGGGTGACCACGGTTCCTACTCCCGGTTACGACCCGGCTTAAATGACCGTGTACACCCCCCGCAACGCTTTATTACATAGGAAAAACACACCTGTGTAGATACTCGTGACTACCCGCAACGCACAGAGTCAACCCGAGGCGTCCGAGGAGGCGGCCTCGCTGGACGACGGGGTTTTGGGGGCGGCCCTGGTGGGGTCGATACTCGGCGGCCTCGCCGGTCTTGCGGCCTTCAACAGCCTCGCGCCGATTCATCTCGCCTTCATCGGCAGCGTCGTCGGTGTCGGCGGCACCGCGAGTTACGGTGCGTGGCTCGGCTTGGCCCTCGTTCTCGGGCTGGTGTTCGCCGCGTTCGCAGCGCCGGCCATCACCGCCTACACCGCCGCGACCACGTGGTTGACCGCACGAATCGCACTGTTCCGCAAACTCGTCCAACCGCTCGTCGTGCGCTCGCCGCTGGGAACGACCGCCGCCGGCGTCGGCCTCATCTACGGCGCCCTCGCTGGCGTCGTCGTCGGGTTGGTCGTCGTCCCCTCGTTCATTCCGGCGGCCGAGGTCCCGCTGACGAACACGAACATCGTCGTCGGCTACGCTGTCTTCGGGTTCGTCTTCGGCCTCGGTTACGGCCTCACGCTTGAGGGTACCATTCCGCTACCCTCCTTTTCGTTCATCAGTTCCCGGGTCCGGGCGACCGTCCTCGCGCCGGTTCTCGCCAGCACACTCTCGGGCGCTATCGTCTACTCCC
>Ga0207755_100423_pt1 | contig 19980 bp, 28 predicted proteins | sample A23P2SouthBayCA_FD_187734 | JGI IMG/M metagenome (GOLD analysis project Ga0207755, IMG submission 187734) | Aerobic enrichment media microbial communities from Bioluminiscent Bay, La Parguera, Puerto Rico - A23 P2 (SPAdes) | ecosystem: Environmental > Aquatic > Marine > Unclassified ...
AGCGATAGTCACTACCGGTTCAACGGTGACTTCAACCGACTTCACGAATTCGCACGTGAACTCGTACACCATCTCCATCGGAAACGGCTCGAATCCGTCGCCCCGAACGGGACGATTCTCTGGGAGAGTCACGACGAATTCCTCGCCCAGACCGAGACGGAGGTCGAAGCGGAGGGGTTTCACGAAACCGGCCTGGCTCGATTCGCGGTCTTCGACCTCCAATTCCTGCTGACCAGCCACCGCTACTACGTCTACTCGGAAGATATCGACGCAGTCTCGCCGGCGGCACTGTGCTGTCACGCGTTAGTGATCGACGACGGTCGCCGCCACCGCTCGTACTGTCTCTTGCTTCTCAGTCACGTCGATATCGATGAGCAGGATCTCAGAGCCCAAGCAGCGAAATACGGGCTCGAAGACGAAATTGACGCCCTGCTCCGATATCTCGAGACGCACGGTGCGATCGACGACGCCAGCCTCCCCGCGTGGGCGGAGTTCCAGGAGATGGCAGCTGACTACGAGGTAGACCTCCCCCAATGAGACCAACATTCGGACGCGAGTATATCGAGGCCGAGTTCCAGCGGATCGCAGATGGGCTCTCAGCGCCGCTTACGGTCTACCTGATCGGTGGTGGTGCGATGTCGTTGCGCGATCTGAAAGGAGCGACGAAGGATATCGACTTGGTCGTCTCCGGTGGGGACGCGTACGGTCAGCTGTGGGCCGTCCTGATGGACCTCGAATATGCGGAGGTACAGTCACTAGATCCTGATTACCGGGCTCTTGGAGCGACGAGCTGCGTCGAGAATGACGACGGATGTCGCCTCGATATCTTTAACCAACAGGTTGCGAACAAGCTCGTCCTCACCGACGGGATGTGCGAGCGGAGCGAGCCGGTTCTCGAAACGGGCCGGTTGACGGTCCGGTTGGTGAGCAACGAGGATATTTTTCTGTTCAAGCTGATCGCGGGCCGTGACGATGATATCGAGGATATGAATATGCTCGTGCAGGCCGGCCTCGACTACGACATCGTCGAAGTTGAACTTGAGGCGCAGATCGAGTGGCTTGGCGACGATCAGTTCGCCACCTTCGCAAACGAGGCTTTGGTCGAGCTTGGAGAGCAGTATGGGGTGACCACACCGATCGAGGACCACGTCCAGAAGCTCACGGACCGGTACTACCGTGGGCTCGAAGTCCGCCAAGCACTCGACGGACCGATGACCGTCGACGAACTGGCCGCTGAATTGGATCTGGACGCCGATGAGATTCAGGACCGGATCGCCTACCTCTCGACGTTCGATCGAGTGCGGCGAGATGGCGACACAATCAGTCCGAAAGAGTGAACCAGTCGCCACTCTCACGCCACGAGGAGTCGGCTATTTAGTCGGGGACTACGTCTCCGTCTGATTTCGTGAGTGGTGCGACAGGCGGGCTTGCAGTCACCGTCGCGTATTCGGTAGTGCCAATGGGGGCGACTGCTGAGTCCCTGATCCGCACCGCTGTGGAGAGTTGCGAACCCACACGACGTACGGAATCGATCTTGGAAGGTCGCTCACGAGTACGCAATCTTCGACAGCACGCGGTGAAAGCCCTCGGCGCGCTCGCGGTCGCTGAGCGGGATATCCGCGCTCTCTGCACCACCCGCGCGGATAGTAGCCCGCTCAGGCGACTCACGGCGCGAGCGCACCCCGCCCTTTCAGTCCGCCAGGCTAGTGGCTGAGACTCGCTCAGGACTGGCGGATGGACAGATGATTTGTTTCGGCCCGCCCCGCTCGCCGCTTCCGTCCGGAGCGTCGATCGCGACTGACCATTCCGGGCGTGCGGGCGCTTTCCGCACCGCGAGCGCCCGTACCGGGCTAAAGTGAATGTGCCTTCGCGCCAGCACCAAGCGCGCTTTCGGTTGCGTCTCCCTGGGGTCGACGGACACGAAACCGGCTTGTGTGCTGGACCCTCGCTCCGGGCGGGTCGGCGCGCAGTGCTGGTTGTCCGGCCCTCGATAGCGCGCGCTCGTCGCGCCCGAGGGGCGCGAACGAAGGCGCGAGCGAGCGCGCGCAGACGTGTCTCGTCGGACGTGTCGTCGGAAAACCGCGATGTTGCACCATCGCGGTGGCGGCGCGTGAGCGCCTTCAGTGGTACCAGGATAGATACCAATGTCTAGTAGAACTCGATTCGATAATGAAGTTTCGGGCGATGAACGCGCGGTCGAACAGGGCGTCGAAGCGGTCGACGAACAGCCGGAGCTGCGGCGGTCGGTCGAACAGGAGATTCAGGGGAACGTCGATACGAACCATCCCGAGGGGCGGCTGGCCGGGATGACGCTGGAGGCCGAGGAGCGCTTCAAAGCGCGGGAAGACGAGATTCGCCGGACTCGACAGCGGATGGACCGGGAGCAATCTTCGGACCGTGAGGAACGAACGCGAGACGTGGTGAGCAGCCAGACGCGCTATGCGACGGAACAAGCCCCTGAAGACCCCCGTGAAGGTCTCAGTAGCGAGCAACTGGCGGACGTGAACAAGCGCGCGGCACAGATAGTCGAGGACCTCGAAGATCGGTCCAGGGCGGGGGCAGCATATCGACTCGCAAAGAAAGTGCGCGGGGGCGTGGATATGTTGAACGCGGCGTTGCTGGTCAAAGAAGAATTGCACGCATCCCCAGGCGTGCCAGTCCCGATCGAGACGCTCGAAACGGTGCCTCGCTCGGCGGTGGACATCGAGGGCGAGATCGTGCAGTTGTGGGAGCCGAATAGTGCGAAGATTCAGAGTGTGGGGCTTATCGAGGACGAGTCAGGTCGGACCAAGTTCACCATCTGGGAACGTAGCGGGCAGCCATGGGTCAGCGAAGGCGAGTACGTGCGATTGCGGAACGTCGAGAAGAGCTGGTATCAGGGGCGCGTCTCGGTGGCTGTGACGGGCTGGTCGGAAATCGAGTTCCCCGAGAAAGAGCGGTGGTGGACCGAGTAGGTCGCGAGCTCTCTTTTTGTTTTGCCAGACCGGCCCGACCCCACCTCCCCACCCACCGCTCCGTGCTCGCTCTCAGCCAGTCACTGCGCGCGCAGCCACGACCTCCAGCAACGAGGGTTCCGACCACGGCCCTCATCTCTCTTCGTTTGCGTACTGGTAGGTCGGACGAACATCCTCGAGGAGCGTTTCGACGATCTCCCAGAGGATCAGCGAGGGAGTCTCGTGTTCGAACGTGATCCCCCAGCGGTCCTCCGTATCCGCGGCTGCGTATTGGAAGTGCGTTCGTCCGAGATCGGAATGGTCCTCGTCTTGATGCCAGCCAGCGTGGAAGCCTGTGTTCGGGTCGGTGTAGTTGATACGGATCCAATCGTGTGGGTCCTGTCGATACCACTTGACAACTAGTTCCGGCGAATCAGGGCCTGTCGGGGGATCGAGGCGGGCTGGATCGAACGTCGCTCGCAGCTGTTTAGCCTCGATACTGTCAGGAACGTATTCAACGGTCGTGATCTGTGGCACGCGGTCAAGCACGTCTCGTTTCAACTGGGCGTAGAGGTTCGCGTTGGGATCACCACCTGGATGCGGAACAGACATCCGTTAGCTGTTGGCCTGGGTAGACTCTGTCGTCGGAGCGAGAAAGTCCCATTCGCGGATGGCGAAGCCGACGATCTGGATACGCCGCTGGAGGAGCTCCCATTCGCGGGCAATCTCACGGCGGCGGTCTTCCTCGTTAGCGTCGAGAGATTCGTCAGCGAGCGTCCCGCGAAGCTGGTTCGGTGATTCGACGCCGAATTCCTCTTCCCAGTCGCGGATCTGCGTCTTCATCTCAGCGAGACGGTCCGTGAGTTCCTCGACAGTGTGGTCGCTGTCTCGAAGACGCATCGCCTCCTGCATCGCTTGGCGACGATAGTCAGGGTAGTACGTCGTGTGGGTGCCGCTCTCGTCGCGATGAAGGATGCCATCGTCGACGAGGCGTTCGAGGACGCGTTTGGTTGGTTCGTGCGACCAGTCCGCTTCGGAAGCGATCCAGTTGGCCGTCCGCGGCTCCGACAACTGTCGGGCGGTCATCCGAACCCGATCTTCACCCGTGGTCTGGCGTTCCATCAGGCCCTCGGAACTCGATTCGTTTTCGGTCATACAACATAGTTCGGGTTTTGTCTTAATATATGTTGAGTTAGTTAGTCTTATATCGAATGATGGTGGGCTTCTCTAGATCGGTGAAGCGCTGCCAGTATTCTTTCACCCCCTGAGGGGCGCGGGGGAACCAACGAGTCCCTCGCGAGTACCAATGGGACATCGCGCACTCATCGCCTACGAACGACCGGATAGTACCTACAATTGCCATTACACCCACTGGGGTGGGATGCATCTCAGGCTCAAGCGGGAGATAACTCGTGAGACGCCCTTCGGTGGTGATCGACCGAACGAAACGAGCCTGTCCATCTGTACGCAACTCCTCGAAGCAACGACCGAGACAGCGATTCAGGACGCCCTAGACGGCCGTGAGTCATCGTCACTCCCGGTCGATATCGACCCGTGGGCGACGCGTCTCACACTCGAGGAGATCATCAGCGACCATCTTGATTTCCTGCACCACGAAGCCTTCTACGTCGTCGACAGCGACTTCGAGGTGACCGCCTACCGAACGCACTGGTTCGGACTCCAGTACGACTGTGCTGCAGTCGAAACCGCACCCACAGTCGGCAATGGGGCGCTCAGAACCGTGCGGTGGTACGACGGCGAGCCGGTCGGCGATGGGTTCGCACAGGGTGAGTTCCGAGCGCTGAAAGCCGTCGCCGGCGACCTCGTTGACCGCAGCGTTCTCACGCATGCCGAGGCGATCGAATACATCGAACAGAAACTCGACGAATGGGTCGGCGAAGAGCAGGAACTCATCGTCAAGCGGCCGCAGATCGTCAAATAAACGAGGCTGAGGGGGCAATATTTCGGGTGCGTCTATCTTACCCCAGATCGTCGAGCGCCACACGAGCGACTTCGCGTACCGACCTAGGCGCGTCTTCGTCTTCAGACACCTTGCACAGAGCGACCCACGCTTCCTCGTCGTCGAATGTTCCGAGTGTTTCGACCAGCGCACCGGGATGATCTTCGTCCTCCAGCCCGCCGTCGGTTATCACTCGCTTGGTCGTCTCCGAGGCGTCGTCGTAGAGGAACTCCCCGCGGCGTCGAGCTCGCTTTGACTGTCGATCCCTTTCAGGTCCTGTGCGGTCGCCCGCAGGATCGTGTCGCCGACGATGACGACGAACACGAGTTCGGGGTCGTCGACGGGACCTGCGATGCCGATACCGACGTTGAGCGTCGTACCGCTATCGCCAGATTCGGGCAGCCTCACCCCGATAGCGTTGTCCGGTTCGAGCGCTCGACCGATGTTCTCCAGTGTTACGTCATCGTCGGTCGCGTCGATGAACTCCCAGCCGCGGCCGGTCTCGATGCCGTTTATGCCAGAGTGTTCGAATTCACGTACTGATCGGCCAGATAAATTAGGGGCAAAGGAGAGAGATGAGACGACCGCCAGTTTCCGCCGGACGATTCAACCCATCTCTTCGTATGACGGTAATCCGATGTACTCGGCAACGTCTTGGCAGCCCGCGTCCCACTCCATGTCGTTGTGACAGACTACCAGAATCGAGCCGTCGTCCAACGGTTCGACATGCCAGGCAGGGGCCGATTCAATCGTTTCTTTGCCGTAGCTCCTGACCATCTCCAGCGGGAAGATGGTCAGCCACGGAAGATACGTAAGCTGGCCGTTGGCAGCAGATTCAGCGGTGATCGGCTGTTTCCGTAGATCGAGTGGTGTATCAGGCGTGGTGCTATATGCGGCTATAGGGCGTTTCTCAGTGGCCGTGTAACAGAATGTGAGAATATCGAGCAACTCCTGGAGTGGTTCATCAGGCCCAACGTCAAGAGGATGTCCGGACCCCCGTTCAAATACTGGAGATCACCAACGGAGAATTCGATCGTCGGCGAATCTGCCAAGTTAATACTGCACTGGGACGATTCATAGAAAAAATTCATTTTCATCAAGGGGCCAGTGATCTGTAATCCCATCGTATGTGCCTATGCTAATATTCCCTAAACTACTAGGCTTGATCATACTCCGGCTTGACTCGATACTATCTGATCCGCCAATGTTTCTTCACGTTCGTCTAAAATCTTTTTCGCCTCCCCACGGCGATGTTCAGATAAGGATGAAGGATGAGGCGGTTCGTTTTCTGAGTGATCTATGCCCGAAAACGACTGCCTCGGCGGACGTTTGGACGAGATTGACTTAGAGTTTGTTGAACGTGAAGCGACACCGCAACTGCTGATGAAGCTCAGTATTCAACTTCATCTTGCAGGCCTTTCGCTTTCGAGTACTGTTTCGTTTCTTGGGGTTTTTGGTGTCAAGAGGGCGTGATCAACTGTTCATAACTGGGTTCACAAGGCCGATCTACAGCCGGAATCCGGTCGCTCTCCGGATCAGATCGCGGTCGACGAAACCGTGATCCGCATTGACGGCCAACAGTACTGGCTGTACGCCGCTGTCGATCCTGGCTCGAACGAATTACTCCATACAAAGCTTGAACCGACGAGAACGAACGCTCTCGCGGAGATGTTTTTCGGCGAACTCCGCGAGAAACACGACGTCGACGACGCCGTGTTTCTCGTCGATGGCGCTACTCCGCTGAAAGAAGCCTGTCGTCGACACGGCCTCGATTTCACTTACGAACGCCACGGAAATCGCAATAGCGTCGAACGTGTCTTTCGTGAGGTAAAACGAAGAACAGACTCGTTCTCAAACAGTTTCAGTCACGTCGATCCAGCAACCGCCGACGACTGGCTCAGATCATTCGCCTTCGCATGGAATCGTCTCATCTGAACACTACCCTCCCCACAGGGATAGACAAATTCGAAATGAGGGCAATTTGTCATAATTTCACCATTCCAGTATATCCCAATTTACGCCGCGAGTGTTTTTAATTAGTTTCTACGAACACAGAAGACGTTTCGAAGTCTGCATGTTGTTCGAACGTCTCCCGGTGTTGCTGCTCCAATTCGTCATACTCGCCGTCACGATATGCGAAGTAGATTATAATTTCGCTATGCATCCCCGGTATCACCGGTCAGGCTCAATATTCCGGATGCTACAGGTCAGACTGGTTTTTGATATCCCATCTGTCCCATTCATCTTTTATTAGGAGAGCTTCGTCGTCAGGGTAGTTGACAGTCACGGTCGCACCCTCACTGTAGCGGTCCTGCGGAAATGCGTTTCGGAGGAACGTCTCGATCTTCTCATCAGGTGAGTTTACAAGCGGGTGAACTTCTTCCCCAGTAAATTCGAGCTCCAGTGAGTCCTCGTCTCGGTTTTGCTTGAAGTTCTTTAGAACCCATTCGACGATGTGGCGAGTCTCCAGTGTTTGCGCCCCTGGTACCGTCTCTTGTGGCGTATGCCATCCCTCCGCATTCTCGAACGTATCAATCGTGAGTTCGACAGGGTCGATACTGTCGTATAGCCGGGAAAGTGACGTGGCAAGTCGTGACTGATCGAGCTTCGCCAACGGCGTCGCTGGCGGGAGGTAGTACTGTTCCTCGTCCCCGTCGAGCCAGTGGTCCGAATGGCCGATTATGTCTATTACTTCTGTCATACACGGCTTCATGACCTCCATCTGCCTCAGAGAGATTTCGAGTGGAGTAAAAGGGAACTTCGCCGAAGAGAAACCCCCTCTCCGAACGATATCGGTGTTCGTCGAATCATCGCAATAGAATATTCCGTCTGAGAGAGTTACACGAATCCCTTTAGTTATAATTACGCTTCCGAGGCGAGGGGTGCCAATGTCCTCGGCAGTTTCCTTCAGAGCATCCGTGATCTCCGAGATAGAGAGGCCACCCTCATCGGTCAAGCGACGTTCATCATTGGATTCTCCATTCTGGTCGATAATCGAGTACTCTACCTCGATGGGGCGAACGATCTGTTCCATACTACGGAGGATATTTTTCGTCGAAAGAACACCTCTCTCAAAGCGTCCCTGTGGTTTCAGATCGTCTAATGGGGATTCTAGTCGGATTCGAAATAGCCTTTCATCGTAGCTGATATATTCGTAGTCTTCAGTCTCCATTGTTCACCTCTTCGTACACCTCTCTGATAGTAAATTCGCCACCGTCGACGAGCTCTCCGTCTTTGGTGATCACCCTGATGGTCATCTCCGGATTTTCGAACCCTGCTGGGCTCTGGGGCAATCCTGTTATTTCAGCATTTTCGAGGTGGAGCCTCCGACCTCAAGGAGCGAACGTAGTGAGTGAGTAGGTCGGAGAGGAAACCGACAAAGAATGACACAACCGGCATACTGCGACCGCCCGCCTCCCAACTCTTTAAGAACCGTCAACTACACATCTGAAACATAGAGGTCCGGCGTACTGCACCGGTCAAACTCGCCGTTCCCGACGAGCGCCGCGACGACCTCCACGAATCCGCCCGACAGTTCCTTCACTGCGCCAACCGTGCTGCAGAGTACTGTTGGTCTGACCACTCCTACACCAAGTGCGTCACAGCCAACACAACTGCACGAGACGCGCTCTACAATGAACTCCGCGAGGAAACCGATCTCACTGCCAACCTCGTTCAAGAAGCTATCCGCCGCGCTGTGCAAGCAACCAAAGGATGTGTCGAGCGGTGGAAGAACGGCAAGCGAGTGAGCAACCCGGAGTTCACGTCGTGGAGTATGGTCTACGACAAACGGAGCGCCACGTTCTACCGGAACAAAGTCTCACTCTCGACTGTCAACGGACGTGTCGAGTGTGATTTTGAACTTCCCTCGGACAGCCCCACGCCTTACGAGGAATACGTGCTGTCCGAGGAGTTCGAGTTTCGAGCGAGCACGCTCCAGTATGACGCAGTAGACGACGAATTCTACTTCCACATCACCACGCGGAAGTACGACTCCGAGGAAGACGGCGACGACGCAGAGGTTTCGGCAGATACCGAGCACCCAACAGTCCTCGGGATCGACCTTGGCGTCAACAGTCTCGCCGTCTCCTCGACCGGCACGTTCTGGCAGGGAGACGATTACGACCACTGGTGCCGCGAGTTCGAGAAGCGATGGGGAGAGATGCAACAACGCGGCACGCAAGCCGCGCACAACGCCCTCCTTCGCCTCGGGAAGCGCGAAGAAGCGTGGCGCAAACAGTACATCCACACCGTCGCTAACGAAATCGTCGCGGAAGCCGTCGAACACGACTGCGACGTAATCGTATTCGAGGACTTAACCGACATTCGAGAGCGGCTCCCGGATGCGAAGTGGCACCACATATGGGCGTTCCGACGCCTGTACGAGTACGTTGAGTACAAGGCCCCCGAACAGGGTGTTTCCGTGGAACAGGTCGATCCGAACCACACGTCTCAACGCTGTTCTCGGCTGGACTGTGGGTTCACACACGAGGACAACCGCCACGGTGAACATTTCGAGTGCCAGAAGTGCGGGTACGAAGTGAACGCCGACTACAACGGCGCAAAGAACGTCGGGCTACGATACGCCCGGGAGCGACAACACAGACTCCGTTCCTCGCCCAAGTCGGGGAGCGGAGACGCACCAGTAGACGTGCGTGTGAATGGTGGGACGTTGAACGGCGAGAGTCACCGGCCTATTGCTGGTGCCTGATTGCCGGGAGTCCACATCAAAGCCCCACCCTCAAGGACCGAGGTGCGTATGCGCCGAGTAGGATGGGGTAGTTTACCGCCTACGACGTACTCAACGAGCAATTGAATCTGCCGACACCCCCACAGCGACCACGGGAGTACATCCCCGCGCTCGCGTCGGCGATGGGCGTTCCATCGGAAACGGAGGGGGGTGCACGAGCACTCGCCGAACGTGCGTGGAACGCCGGCGAGAGCATCGGTGTTCATCCCGCGGGCTGTCTCGAAGTCGCCTGTCGGGATGACGGCGTGGAAATCATGCAGTTCGCCCTCGCCGAAGCCGCGGACGTGACGCCGGTGACGGTGCGTGCCCATCGCGACCGGATCGAAGCAGCCCGTAGTGGGTGGCAGTGATGCGGCTCTCCGGTGTTCGTGCGTTCCTCTCAGAGTTCGGGTCGGGCGGCGAGTGCATCCACGAGTGTCGCCACTGTGGGGAAACCGTGGAATCAGCGGCCAGCTCGTGCCCGGTCTGCGGGCGGTCAGGGATTGCAACCTACGAGGTCGGATAGACGCGACGCATGTTCGGTTATTCTATATAACCAATCTTTGATTAGGCTATTCCGAGTTAGGCTATTCCGGATTAGGCTATTCGAGAGTATTATCCGGATGGGCGCCAATCGAAGGATATGGAGCGATTCGTGGATCGGGAGGATGAATTGAGTCGCCTTGGAGATTGTTATGCGTCGGACGCTGCCGATATGGTCGTGATTTTCGGGCGTCGCCGTCTCGGGAAGACCGAACTCGTTCGAGAGTCACTATCAAACCGCGACGACGCCGTCCTGTACCAAGCGACCGAAACAACCCAGCAAATCCAACTAGACGCGTTCGTGGACGAGGCGGCTGAGTCGTTTCCGGGTATCGACCGGATCGAGAGCGAGTGGGAATCGCTACTCGGGTATCTCGCCGACCAAGATGCGGTCATCGTACTGGACGAGTTCCCGTACCTGATTGACGCCGATGAGAGCCTTCCGTCGGTCATTCAGCGACTATGGGATCAAGAGTTGCGCGAGACGGGCGTGACGCTCGTGCTCGTCGGATCCTCGATTAGTATGATGGAAGAGGCGACACTCCTCGGGAACAGTCCGTTGTATGGCCGATTCACCGAGAAGATCGACCTCCGCCAGCTCGACTTTGCTGCCGTGCAGACGTTCTTTCCCGAGACCTATACCCCCGAACAACTGCTGCTCGCGTGGGGCGTGTTTGGCGGGACACCGTACTATTTGGACGGTATCAACCTAGATGGTGACCTCGGAACAGTCATCCAGCAATCGCTACTGTCACGGCAGGGATTCTTGCACGACGAACCGGAATACGTACTCCGTACTGAGCTGACGGAGCCGAATCGATATTTTGCTATCCTGAAAGCGATTGCCGCTGGAAACACGACATCGAACGAGATCGCACAAACTGTCGGGATCGATGGCAAACAGATTTCGACATACACGCAGACATTGGAGCGGCTGCGACTGGTCGAACGTGAGGTTCCGGTGACAGAAGACAAGACGAAGTCACGACGGGGGCGGTACCGGATTCTCGATCCGTTGTTCAGGTTTTGGTTCCGGTTCGTCTATGGCAACGAAGACCGCTACGAGCGATTGGGTGCCGACACCTACGAGACGGTCATCGAACCAGAACTGGCGGACTTCGTGAGTCAGGAGTTTGAAAATCGCTGTCAGGATATCCTCCCGGATCTTTATCCCGAGATGATGTTCACCGATATCGGCCGCTGGTGGTACAACGAGTACGAAGTGGATGTGGTTGGGTTCGATGCAGACGGGACGATGGTGACGGGTGAGTGCAAGTTCACGTCCGCGCCACTCGATTACGGTGCGCTTGCCTCGCTTGAAGATCACACAAACCAGATTCGATGGTCGCCTGATGATGGCCAACTAGAGCATGAGTATGCGCTGTTCGCGCGAAACGGGTTCACGCAATCTGTTCGTGACGAAGCGGCTACCCGTGAGGACCTACAGTTGTTCACTCTCGAACGAATCGTTGACCCGGCCGCGGTGAAGTAGGGAAAGCCGGCTCTTGGAACTCAAAACTACGGATTTGTTCTGACGAGTCGTTGCGTCGGCGCGAATACCGTCTCGGCCTCGAAACCATCGTCGAGTATCTCGGCGCCAAACACCGTCCGCGAGTATCGCGATACGGTCGCGGTCGGCCACGGGAGATGTGATTGGGACTGGGCGGGTGGTACCGCGCCCATGTCGGGCGGTCGGCCGATCGCATCCACGAGTATCGTCTCAGTGGCGACATCGTCGACACCTGCTGAATCGCGTGGCTGACCTGCAGCTACGCGGGCATCGCGACCTACAGGATTGGGTAGACGCTCCGCACGAGAGTTTATTCGCGCCCCGAGGGGCGGGGCGCTCGCGTTCGGGTGCTCCTGAGATCCATGCATCCACTGCAACAACTGGAGTTTTCGACCCGAGTCGCAAAGCGTGCCCAATACGAAGCCTTCGAGTTTTCCCTGTTTCCAGGTGGCGTCACCGTTCGCAACGGCAGTCACGCTAATCCGAGCGAACACGAATATCTCGTCCGAATCGAGGATGGGATTCCTGCGGTCTGTGAATGCCCGGCCGACGAGCGCTACGATGGTGCGTGCAAACATCGGGTCGCGGTCGCGATTCGACGACCACTGCTCGATGCCGTCGGCGCAGCAGATGGCTCACAGCCGGTCGCGGCGGATGGTGGGCGCGTTACCACGCCGACAGAGGATAAACCTGAGAGAAGCCCATTGCAAGACGAGAGAACCGCTCGTGATGAGGAGGAGTGCTCGGAATGCATCGGTGAGTTTCCGTGCTGGGAGTGTGTTCGAACTGGTCGTAGAGAACTACCCGAGTAGCGGAATCGATTCTAGAAGATGGGATTTGATGCCGAGTCTTGCGAGGACGTCTGCTCAGAAATCGTGGCGATACGTGCTTCTCTGTTGTCCAGCAGATCGATGTTTAGTTGGACAGCCTCCCCCCGTCTGCGAGATGAAATCGTGCATGAGGAGGGGGCAGACCGTCAGAATAGCCTGCTACTTTCGACCTGATTTCATTCGGCAAACGGGGTCCCACTGCGCTCTGATTCACTTTTCATGCGATGGGCTACATGACCAGCACTGAATTCATATCGCACGCGGGGTCTCCCAAGTAGCAGCCTGTCTAGGAGAGTTGTAGACCGTCCAAACGGAGTCTGATTGGCAACACCATAGTAAGTTGATCGGGATGAGCCGAGCGCTCCGAGGGTTGGTTCAAATGGGAACGTCCACTCATCTTTCGAACCGCTCACCGAGAGAAGCCTCGGTCGGTGACCAATGTCACAATAGGTCCACATGGCTCCCGTGTCGGGGTCTCAGTAATCGGATTTCTTCTCGCACACGGGGTGTCTATCCCCGAACCATCCTCACCTGAAATCAACTGCCAAAATCGTGAATTTGGCCGGGGACACACCACCGTCGCGAATGTATTCGTGGAGAATGTGTAGTCGGACTGATGAATAATGCGAGCGCATACCCGCGTCTTCAGGCGCGGGTTGAGCGGACAATAGCGTACACTTCCACCAACGGCAGCACGGCTGGATTTCCCGTGGTATAAGATAGTTTTAAGTCTGTATCGATACATAGTGTGTAACACGGATGAAGACCACGCGGCACGCAACGTACAACCTCAATTACCACATAGTGTGGATACCGAAGTACCGTAAGTCGGTACTCGTCGGTGACGTTGCAACCCGTGTGCGAGACATCCTCCACGAGATCGCTGACGAGAAGAGTCTGGAGATTATCGACCTCACCGTCCAACCAGACCACGTTCACCTGTTCGTCGGTAGCCCCCCAAAACACGCGCCATCACTTCTCGCCAATTGGTTCAAGGGCATCAGCTCGCGGAAATACAACCACCGCTACGCCGACCACGACGGCGAGAAAATCAAGTGGGCACGCGGCTACTACGCAGGAACAGCAGGACACGTTTCGAGTGAGACGGTTGAAGAGTACATCCAGCGCCACGAGGCCGACGAACAGTGACCAAACTCACCGAGACGCTGGAACTCAAGCTCGTGGAACCGAACGCCCACAAACATCGCAAGCTCTGTGAGACGAAACGGGCGTACCAAGACGCGCTCGAAGCCGCGTTCAACGCCGACTGCACCACACAGTCGGCGGCCAACGACGTTGTGGTCAACTACGATCTGAGCGGATACGCGAAGAACGCACTCAAGAAGTACGTCCCGCAACTCTGTGGCGGAAGCTACGACGCGAAAGAACTTCACGACGACCACCCTGTTCGGTTCACGAACGAAGGCCCGAAACTCGACCACAAGCCACAGAACGCCATCGAGTGGTACGTCAAAATCCCGCACCACGACGACTACCACCTCTGGTTGCCCGCGACACCGAATCCAGAACAACGGAAGTGGCTGGAAGCGTTGCACGCGGGAGACGCGAAGATGGGAGAGTGTCGGCTGTTCGACCGTGACGGCGAGTGGTACTTCCACATCGTCACCACGCGAGACGTAGACGAGCGACAGGCTCCCAGTTCGGCGGAGACGCCGATTGGGGTAGACATCGGGGAAGCCGCTTTGCTAACGGTGTGTCACCGTGACGAGCGCGGCTCCCCGACTGCACCCACCCTCTGGAACGACGACGGCAAGACGGTTCGACAACTCCGTGAGACGTACTTCACGGCGACTCGCCGCCTTCAAAAACGCGGAAGCGAACGTATCGCCGAATCCTACGGCGAAGAGTTGTGGCGACACATCGACCACATTCTCCACACGGTCACGTCGGAGGTCGTCGCCTACGCCGACCGATTCGACAACCCCGTACTGGTGCTGGAAGACGTGACGCACATCCGTGAGAACATGGACTACGGCGCGTTCATGAACCGACGGCTTCACGGATGGGGGTTCGCCAAGATCCACGCGCAGATCCGCTACAAAGCGGCTGAAAAAGGAATTCACGTGGAGACGGTGAATCCTGCGTACACTTCGAAGACGTGCCACTGTTGCGGGGATCAGGGTTACCGCCCCGACCAAGCGACGTTCAAGTGTTCCAATTCGGAGTGTTGGGTTTCAGAGTACCAAGCAGACGTGAACGCCGCGCTCAATATCGCAGACCGCTACCGCAGCGGAGAGAGCCATTCAAGAGAATACACGAGTGGCGATGACTCGGCTGCGGAAGGGGGGCGTTTGACCGCCCCACAAGACAGCCAAGCCGATGCTGACACCCAGCAAGAGACGCTTGGAACGTATGCGTCTTGAAACCTGAGGGCCGTGCTCGGCCTGAAATCCCATGGTGGGATTCCCGCGTCTTTAGGCGCGGGAGGAGGTCAAGGCACGTTCAGGGCTTCGCAACCCGTGACTGTTTCTGAGGAGACACAGGACACTCCACTGGCCGACGAGACGGCCGCTCTGGACACTGGTGCGAACAATCTCGTCGCCTGTACCACCACGACTGGCGAGCAATATCTGTACGAAGGCCGCGAGTTGTTCCAACGATTCCGTGACACAACACGCGAAATCGCCCGATTACAGTCGAAACTCGAAGAGGGGCGATACAGTAGCGAGCGCATCCGGCGACTATACCGAAAACGAACTCGACGCCGCAATCACGCGCAAGAGGCACTGTGTCGTGACCTGCTGGACCGACTGTACGCCGAAGGTGTCGATACCGTGTATATCGGCGGGTTGACCGACGTGCTGGACACACACTGGTCGGTCGAAACCAACGCCAAAACGCACAACTTCTGGGCGTTCAAGAAGTTTACCGAGCGACTGGTCTGTACCGCCGAAGAATACGGTATCTCCGTCGAGATCCAGTCGGAAGCGTGGACCAGCCAAGAGTGTCCGCAGTGTGGTTCAACAGGCCGGACGATACGGCAGCAGGACACGCTTACCTGCCCGTGTGGGTTCGAGGGGCACGCCGACCTTACAGCCTCAGAAACGTTCCTGAAGCGGCACACAGAACAGGTAGTCAGGCCGATGGCACGGCCCGTGCGGTTCGAGTGGGACGACCACGACTGGTCGGAGTCATCACGCTCTCACGAACGTCCCAAAGAACAGCGCTCAGACCCGAGTACCGTCCCCAGGGACGGGAATGTTGCCTCCGGCGAGTCGTAGACCGGCTGAGACTCTACGGAGGAAACCGCGCCGTTCACGGCGCGGAGGATGTCATATCCCGCAGTTCCGACTCGAACCGGTCGTCGCGTGGCCAGTCGTCCCGGACAGCCCGACGGCCACGCTGTTCATTGCCTGCTCGCTGGCGTTATACAAACTCGGTCGGTCGAACGAGTACCTGAACATGTTGGCGTTTTTCGGCTGTATCAAGCTTGGCCTCTGGACGCCGTACGTCCTGACGGTGTTCGCAGACGCGTTTCTCGCGTCGGTCGCGCCACCACCACAGGTAGTTCCAGTACTGGGACAAGCACTCGCGTCGAACGCGATGTACGCCTTCCTGTTCGTCTCGCACTTGGGCATGGTCGTCCAAGCGTTCCTCATCCATCGCTACAGTGACTTTCCCGGTCGAGCGATCCTGGTCGCCATGGTCTGGTACGGGTTCAACGACCTCGTCGACTACTTCATCCCGATCGTCGGGACACCGCACCACACTCTGTTGCCAGTCGAACCGGTCGTGAACGGCACTGTCCAGCACGTCTTCCCAGCACACGAGATCGCAGCCGCGGGTGCTGTCGTGTTGACGATACTGGCGACGATATTGGCTGTGGCGACTCGACGAGCGAAAATCACCCAAAACAAGGGATCTGCAGCGGCCTGAAAGCTTCCTCTGCGTCCTGGTCCCGTCACAGAACGCCCAGTTCGAACACTGCGAGGTAGATCTGTCCGCCTCCTGCCAGTATCATCACCACGGCGGCGACCTGCTGGACGCGTCTCGAATACGCACCCAACGAGCGCCAGGAGTCGATACCGACGCCCGCGAGCAACGTTACTCCGACGAGCGGAACCGTCACCCCGAGCGCGTATACGGCCAGTACGAGGACGCTCGAGTGGACCGGCAGTGCGAGCGCCTGGATCACCACACCGAAAAGCAGCGGCACCACGCAGCCCGCTGCAGCGACTGCATAGACGGCACCGAACACACCGAATCCGGTTACAGACGCCGACCGTTCGGGAAGCGGGAGGCGAAGTTCCGGCCCTCGATTCAGGAGCGTCGCGATGCCGAAGGCGATCAGTCCGGCCCCGACTACCGGCTCGAGTAGCGGGAGTCCTGCCTTCACCGGCTGACCCACCGCCAAGACGAGCAGCGCGACGACGGTGAGAGAACAGAGGGCGCCTGCGGCTGCGGCCGCAGCAGGTGCGAGCGTACCCGTATCTCTGCCGTTCTCGCTCAGGTAGTATCCGACGTAGCCCGGGAGTAGCGGGAACGCACAGGGGGCGAAGAACGTCGCGACGCCGGCGCTCGCGGCGAATCCGATCGCCCCGACGACTCCAGCTTCGGTCATCTATACGAGTGAGTCGAGTTGCTCTCGGAGGAGATCTTCCCCGGCGAGCCCGCTGTGACCGAACTGGACGGCTCCGTCCTCGTCGGTGATGGCGATATAGGGGAGTCCGCCCGCCCCGAACGCCGCCAGCAGCTCGCTCTCGGGGTCCAGACCGACGGTCCAGGCGCCGTCGTTGCGGTTCCACCACTGGGCGATATCGCCCCTCGTCAGCGTCTCGCTCGGGCGTTCGTTCGTCACGGAGAGGAACGACACCTCGTCGTACTCGGGGCGGATCGCGTTCAGCACCTCGAGCTGGTCGTCGCAGGGAGCACACCACGTGGCGAAGAGGTCGACCACGGTGACGGTATCCGGTGTCGGTACGACCGCCTCGCTCGCCGTCGAACCGCGCGCCTCCAGCGTCTCCACACGGATCGGAAGCCGTCCGTTACTTCGAGACTGCACGCCCGCCAGCCCGCCTCGTGCGACCCAGAGACTCCCGCCTGTCAGTCCGATCCCCGCGATAGCGGTGACGGCCTGCCGACGGTTCACGCGTTTCTCACCGTCTCCAGGTCGGAGATGATGGTCTCCTGGTCGGGAGACTTCGACCGGTAGGCGCGCTCGACGAACCCGTCGGCGTTGACGAGCAGCGTCAGCGCCGAGTGCGTGAACATGTACATCTCCATGTCCTCCGGTTCGGTGCGCCGGAAGGCGACGCCGAATTGGTCCTGTACGACCGTTTTTGCTCGATCCTTCGACGCTGGCCGGAGGAACTGCCAGTTCTCGTCGTCGGCGTCGACGTTCATCTCTTCCGCGTACGTCTGGAGGCGCTCGGCAGTGTCGCGGGTGGGGTCGAACGTTATCGGAAAGAACGAGACGGCGTCGCTGTACCGGTTGTTCTGTGCGTGAGCCTGGATATTGCGCTGCATGGAGATGAGGACGGGACAGACGGTCTGGCAGTGGCTATAAAAGAACGTGAGGAGTGACGGTTGCTCGACGTCACGCAGACGTATCTCTCGGGACTCGACCGGTGCCGGGACGGTCACGTCGGGAATCCGTTCGCCCCACGCGGGATACGGAACGTCGCCGCTCTCGAACTCTCGGTCGGGTTCCTCGAGGACGACGTCGGGATTCGAATCGCCGAGGCCGCCGCTCCCGAGACAGCCGGTGAACCCGGCGACCGCCCCAACTGCTCCGGTCGACCTGAGAAACGTCCGTCGGTCCATTACCGATAGAAGCCGCTCCGTCTACTTGGAATATCTGGTACGTGTCTCGAAAATCCGCCGGACGACGCGCTAGAAAGCGTTCGATTCAGCGACGCGAGCGGCCGTTCGATGCAGCTATCGATCTCGAATGTCCGGGTCACTGTCTGTTGCTTCCGAAGTCATACTAATATCGATTTCGGAGAAACTAATGATTCATAAGACGGAGACTGATATTAACACTCGATGCGTACGAGCTTCAACATCCCCGACGCTCTCCTCTCTGAATTCGATGAGACGTGGCAGGCCGAGGGACTGGATTCCCGTTCGCGTGGCGTCCGCGAGGCGATGCAGGAGTACATCGAGACACACACCAGACTCGAGGATATCGAGGGCGAGGTCGTCGTCATCGTCGCGTTCGATTACGAACACGAAGCCGTCATCGAAGACATCCACGACGTGCAACATCGATTTCAGGACGTCATCACGACCACGAACCACATTCACGAGGGGGAGTGGTGTCTCGAAACGCTGTTTTGCTGTGGTCCTGCAGCGCGTGTCCGGGAACTCACGTATCGTCTACGCGATTTCGACGCGGTGAATCGGGTCAAACTGATGCTTCTCGTCGAGGGCTGATCTGCACGCAGGAGTGGGGGCTCAGCCGAGTGGAGGACCATCAGGAGTGGTGATCGAGTAGTCCACCGCTCGGACATCGGACACGGCTCGAGCGGTGTTGACGAATTCGGAGATCGCCTCCGTGCTCCCCTCTAGAACGAACAGTTCCATGCAGTACCGATTTCCGACGTGAGCATGTGTGGCCGCGGAGACGAGTGTGCCGTACTGGTGTCGCACTTCCGTGAGGCGCTGTTGGACCGAGGACTGACCGTACTCGAAGACCGCGGTCACCGTACACATGTACATCTGATCGTCGCCACCTCGCCCCTGAAACTCTTCGAGTAGCGTCCGTGCGGCCTCGCGTACGACCTCGCTCCGGCCACTGTACCCGTGCTCGTCGGCGAACTCGTCGACGCGTTCGAGTAGCGCTTCGGGCATCGAGATGCTAACGACGCTCATGGGCTAACATTATCCCCGAGGTTATTAGTATCTATTAGGACTATAGTAACTAAAGGGTAATAATTAGTATTTTAGTCTTCCAAATTCATAATTCAACTATGCCATCCAACAGCGGTGCTATCCCGGTAACGATCCTCAGCGGAAGCCTCGGTGCAGGGAAGACCACGACCCTCAACCACGTCCTCGGGAGCGAACGAGAACTGAACGCTGCCGTCGTCGTCAACGACATGGGTGAGGTGAACGTCGACGCCGACCTCGTCGAGCGCGAGTCGGAACTCACCCAGAACGACGAGGAGATTATCGAGCTGTCGAACGGCTGCATCTGCTGTCGGCTCCGCGGAGACATGCTCGACCAGGTGGGACGGCTGGCCGAGGAGCGTGATTTCGACTATCTCCTCGTCGAGTCGTCGGGCATCAGCGAGCCCATCCCGGTCGCACAGACGTTTGCGAACGGGTTCGAGGACGCGGAGTTCGACCCCACGGGCGTCTACGAACTCGACACGATGGTCAGCGTCGTCGACGCACACGGCTTCTGGCAGGGCTTCGACTCCGGCCGGGCGCTCACCGAGGACACGACCGAGCCACAGGACGATCGCGTCCCGGAGGAGGCGCTCATGGACCAGATCGAATTCTGTGACGTC
>Ga0207755_100426_pt1 | contig 19820 bp, 23 predicted proteins | sample A23P2SouthBayCA_FD_187734 | JGI IMG/M metagenome (GOLD analysis project Ga0207755, IMG submission 187734) | Aerobic enrichment media microbial communities from Bioluminiscent Bay, La Parguera, Puerto Rico - A23 P2 (SPAdes) | ecosystem: Environmental > Aquatic > Marine > Unclassified ...
ACGCCCGACTGCGACCGCGCGGCGAACGTGGGTAGTCGGTGTTTTTACTGGTCTATATTTGATCGTGCTGTCGATCGCCGGTGGACTGATCGGACCCGGCCACGCGTTACACGGACACGCCCACGGTGGTGGCGCTATCCGTCTCACTGTTCGTTCGCTCCCACCAGGATGGAGCCCTGCGCTGTTGTACGGCGGTGACTGGGTCCGCATGTCGATTTTTCCCTATCGGCTGATCGGTTACATCGGTCTATCGTACCTGGTTTTCGTGACACTGCTCGACCTCGATGGGTCGGCTTTCACCGGAGTACTCGGGTTCGGTACGTGCGTCAGTTGCACGTGGCCGATACTGAGTTCGTTCGCTGCTCTCGTATTCGGCAGTGGTTCCGTCGTTACGTCTGCCGCCGTGAAGCAGCCGTACGGTCTTTCCACGCTCGTCTTCACTACTTCGGTCCTGTTACTGGTGTGGAACCCGTTTAAAAAGTAGTCAGAACACCAGACTGAACAAAACGAGATTGTGAACTGCCGGTGCCAATCCAACACCTGCTGCCACGACCAAGAGTCCCGATGTTTCGACATCCAGTTGTGAGTCGGTATCTGTCGCGAGCCAGACGATAAGGACGGCGACAGTGATTTTGACGAACAGGAACAAAAGTACTCCCGGAACCCCGTCGATGGCGGTGTTACCCACGGCGATGACTGCCGCAGAAATCGGATTCCGTTCGGTCGCACCGAGAACTTCGAGGCCAACCACTGTAGTCATCGCATCGAGAACGTGAGAGAAAACGACGGTCGTACCGAGCCAACCGCCTGCTGCTTCTTTCTCGATCGTCTGTAGAGTTAGTCCGACCACACCGGTCACAACGAACGCGAGAAGGATCGCAGTAGCGTTCCAGCGGAGAGCGTCGGTTTCCGGAATGGCGACGAGTGTGACCCCAACGCCGACCGCACAGAGGATCAATGTTGCAAGGGAGACTGTCCCGAAGGGCAATCCATCGGTGACGAAGATATCGAGAACGAGCCATCCCAAGAGGACGACCACACCCACGGTTACGTACGCCGTCGGGGTCCGAATAAACAGCGTCACCCACGGCGGCCAGGAAAGGGCCTCCTCAAGGGCATACGTCGCACCGATGACGCCAAACCAGGGAACCAGTGCTGTGATCAGCCGCTGCGTAATAATTAGCCGTCTCGCTTTGATCACGAGAGTGAGGCCCGCGAAGACCACACTCAGCAGGACGAACGCGACGATTCCTTCCATTATACAAGCATTGATCGTATCCCGTGGACTCTCACGGCCGATCCGCCGCCTCACCTATCAGTACGGACCCGGCCGGACCGATGATTTGGCTCTTCGACTCCGTGAATTGAATAGGGTCGGTTGTATAAAAACGGTACACCTCCGAGATACTGTTCCGGGGTTGCGATGTGAGATTCACTCGATACAACAACTCATCGTCGACGTATCTCTGCGGAACGCTTGACAGGCCTGTTTGAATGCCTCGGAGAACGTCGGGAACGGGTGGACGGTGTCGATGATGTCGTCGGTGGTGAGACCGAACTTCACGCCAAGGGTGGCTTCCACGATCATATCAGCGGCCCGCGGGCCGACCATGTGGACGCCGACGATCTGATCGGTCTCGTGGTGCTTGACGACCTGGACGAGGCCATCCGTGTTCTTGACGGCTTTCGCCCGGGGGACGTCCTCCATCTGGACGGTCCGACAGGAACAGGTGCCGTGCTCGTCCATGTATTCGAGTTCGGTCGTCCCAACGGCGGCGACTTCTGGACTGGTGAACACGACTGTAGGAACCGCGTCGTAGTCGATGCTGACACTTTCGTTCCCGAAGGCGTTCATAACAGCGTGGTTGCCTTCTTTCGCAGCGACCGTCTCCAGTTCGGGCTCGCCGATCACGTCGCCTGCCGCGTAGATGTCGGGATTCGTCGTCTGGAAGTGTTCGTCGACCTGGACTGTCCCGTCATCGTTCGTTTCGACTCCGACCGTTTCGAGACCGAGACTCTCGCTGTTCGGCTGGACGCCTGTTGCGACGAACAGCGCGTCGCCAGTGACCGTCCGCTCGGTGCCGTCGACGATCGTTTCGACGACCACGCCTGACTGGATCGCTTCGGCGTCGCCGTTAGCTGCTGGTTTGCGGACGCGCTGGAAATCGTTGCCGGTGATCACCTCGATGCCGTCTTCCTCGAACGAGCGCCGCATCTCACGACCGAGTTGCCCCTCCAAGTCTGAAAGGACGCGCTCGGAACGCTGCAGAATGGTAACGTCGACGCCGACACGGTGGAGGATCTGCCCCCATTCGAGCGCGATGTATCCCCCGCCGATGATCACGATACTCTCGGGGAGGTCCCGCTCTTCGAGGATGGTCTCACTCGTGTAGTAGTCGACCTCGTCGAGGCCATCGATGGGTGGCGCCCACGGTGAACTTCCGGTCGCGACGAGCGCCTTTCCTCCTACGATGCGTGCGCCCTCGTCGGGGCCATCGACCACCTCGATGGTCGTGTCGTCAACCAGCTGACCGTAGCCCTCGTAAATGTCAGTCTCGAAGTGCCCAGCAACGTCGACGTAGTTCTCCTGACGGAACCGTTCGACGAGCTCGTCGGTCCCGTCGAGTGCGTCGGCCCAGTCGACGGTCGGCTCGCCGTCGCCATACCGGATCGCCTCGAACGGATTTTCTTGGGATGTGGCTACCTGGTCGCCCACTGCGAGGAGATGCTTGCTGGGGATACAGCCGACGTTCACGCAAGTGCCACCGATCGGCAGGCCCGAGTTTACCATCGCTGTAGAGACTCCCCGGTGGCTTGCTTCGGTGATCGCGGCGAAGGCGGCTGCGCCGCCGCCAAGAATCACGAGATCGTATGCGTTGTCCGCTTCCATCCTACCACAGTTTCAGAACGCGAAGTAATTATACTGTAGAGTCCAAAGCTATGGAGTAAGTTGGAGGCTACAAAGCTATGGCAGATACAACCTCACCACCGCCTGCGTGCGACATCGACGGAACGTGCTACTGTCCGTTGAACGGCGTCATCACCACGTTGAGTCGAAAGTACGCGATGCAACTGATCAGCATCATCGGTGCGCACGAGTCGCTCCGGTTCGCCGAACTGGAAGATCACCTTCCGAATGCCAGTACGTCGACTATCTCGAAGCGACTCGATGAGTTCGAAGACGCAGGACTGGTAACTCGAATACAGTACAACGAGATCCCGCCGCGCGTCGAGTATTCACTCACCGACGACGGTGATGAGGTACGAACTCGTCTCGAACCACTGCTCGAGTGGGCCTCTTCAGCTGATTAATACACTGGCGTCAGAAGAAGCATCTTGATAGAGCTTCCGTGGACTCATCGAGTCGTCTTCGAAACAATTTGGATGGTAAATGCAATATCAGTGCCACAGAAAACTGGACGGTTCAATAATCCAATTAGCAGATTCCCAGAGAATAGAAATCAAGCTGATGCGACCAGGCGCTGATGTTCTGGTTTCATACACCGGTCCTGGACGACACGCCGGCCGGCCGACTCCGCCCGTGCAACGGCCTCGTCGTCGTGGATGCCGAGCTGGAGCCAGATAACTTCGACATCGTCACGGGCGAGGGCTTCGTCAACGATCCCAGCGACTTCCGAACTCGGTCGAAAAACGTCGACGATATCGATCTCCTCTTCGACATCAACGAGCGAATCGTAGGCAGGCTGGCCGAGAATTTCATCTGCGGTGGGATTGACGGGGACGATTTCGTAGCCCTGCGCCTGGAGATATTTCGGGATCTCGTGAGCATCCTTCCCGGGCGTTGACGAGCATCCAACGACAGCGACTGTTTTGTATTCGAGAATCCGTCGGACTTCTGCGTCTGTCTCAACAGGCATATGACCCGTACGGCGTCGCCTGGCAAAAGGTAATCGTCGCATTTGAAAAGTCGGTTGACCTTCTCAGAGGCGTGATTCATTTGCCATCGGACTATCCTCCACGCTTATACGTCTGTGACTGTTTGTAACTGTATGGCAGACGTATTATAGTAACCGGTAGAATTTTTTACTCGGAGAACGTTGCAGCTACTAGTGGATCATCTCGACGAGATCTCCGTCGAGGAACTGCAAGACACCCTCGACAACGTGGACGGAAAGAAACCGACACAACGGCTCTTAGCCGCAATTGCGTACAAAAACGGTGTTTCGCAGACTGAACTAGCTGAGTGGTACGACGTTCAACGACGAACGATCTACAGCTGGCTCAAGCGACTCGACACCGACGAGTCGCTTGAGCAAGCCGTCTCTGATGCTCATCGATCCGGAAGAAAACGAAAACTCTCAGAATCACAGCAAAAAGAGTTCGAACAAACTGTTCACGAACCACCTGAAGAAGTCGGGATCGACGCGCCGGCGTGGACGCCGGCGCTCGTCCAGGAATTTCTCGAAGAAACGTACAGCGTCGAATACTCGATCCCGAGTTGTCGGCGGTTACTGAAAGAAGCTGGACTCAGTTATCAAAAACCACGTCGAACAGCCGCCGAAGCCGACGAATCTGATCAAGAGGTGTTCCACGATGAAATCAAAAAAAGCGGCGGGAAATGGACGCCATAGTAGTCTGTATCGACCAAACCAAGAAATCTGTGCAAGTTGAGCCGCGTACCGCGTGGTTTCCGCGCGGCACGCGTCCGAGCGTCGAACTTTCAGGCCAGCGAGACTGGACGTGTCTACTTGGCGCAGTCACCGAAAACGGTGACTGCTTCTTCTCCCGATTTACCGAATACGTCACCGCCGATCACGCAAAACATTTCATTCTCGCGTTATGCAAAGAATTCGAAGAAGATTTAATCGTCGTGCTGGATGGTGCGCCGTACTTTCAGGCGTCGGCCGTCACGGACCTGGCGGCCCGTGACGACCTCGCCTTCGTCACGTTACCGGCGTATTCGCCGGAACTCAATCCTGTTGAAGAGTGCTGGAGACAACTCCAAAACGCTCTCAGCAACCGGTTCTTCGACTCGCTTGAGCAACTGACCACCGCGATCGATACCGCTCTCGACCAACTGTCGCTTCCAAAAGTGAGCAATTATTTCTAACGACTACTATAATTGTCGGCGGCGGTCCCGCCGGCCTCAGTGCCGGACTGTTCACCGCAAAGAATGGCCTCGAAACAACCGTCTTCGATACAGACGGAACGTGGATGCACAAAGCGCATCTGTTCAACTACCCCGGAATCGGGTCGATAGACGGTTCGAACTATATTGAGACGCTCCGCGAGCAAGTCGACGATTTCGAGGTAGATCGACACCAGGGGACGAAGATCACCGATATCGAATCGACCGACGGTGGGTTCACAATCACCACCGACGATAGCGACGAGTACGAATCGTCGTACGTCGTGCTCGCTACGGGAGCCAATCGAGACCTCGCTGAGGGTCTTGGCTGTGCACTAACCGACGAGGGGACCGTCGATGTGGACGTGACGATGGAGACATCCGTCGAGGACGCCTACGCGACGGGTGCGATGGTTCGAGCAGAAGAGTGGCAGGCAGTCATCTCTGCCGGCGACGGCGCCGCTGCCGCTCTGAATATCCTCACCAAAGAGAAAGGGGAACATTTCCACGACTTCGATGTACCTGCGGATGCTGAGGAACTCTTCGGCTCTCTCGTCGACTCCTCGTAATCCGAACGCACGTTTCCGAGAGGTGATACGTGGTCTATCTTCCGTGCTGTTCGAATTCACCGACCTTCTCCAATAGAGTCGTTGCTGACCAATTGATGCCTGTTATTATTCGTTTCAGGCACTCTTGGTTCTGTAGCACGAGAACGCCTGTAAGTTACATAACTGTGAAACTTAGTGGAAAAGACGGTCTAGACAGTAGTTGAGACCGGCCTTCTCAATGCATATGGCAGTCTGTCGTAGTTCATAAATAGTATGAAGTCGTAGTCTCGGATAGAAAGATGGCACGAATCACCGGTTCCTACCCAGATGACCTCGACCTTCTCATCGAGGGCGCTGTTGAGGCAGGCGTGTTTGGTGGGAAGAGCGATGCGTTGCGGGAGTTCGTGCGTGAGTACTTCGAGGACCACGAAAACGAGCGTGTTGCGGCTGCAGTTGCTCTCTACGAACGCGAGCGAATCACGCTCGGGGATGCGGCGAGGCTCGCCGACGTCGACCGCTGGACGATGCGTGACATCCTCCGTGAGCACGGCGTCGAACTCCGCCTCGGGCTCGCTGACGAGGACGATGCAGCCTACGAGGTAGAGGCAGCGAGTGAATTGGAGTTCAGTGATTCGGACTCGGATAGCGAGGAGACGCGTTCGAGATGACAGGCGGCGATATTCCGCCGAACTCAAGCGTTCTCGACACGACTGTTCTCTCGAATTTCGCCTACATCGACGAGTTGTGGGTGATCGCGGGACTGGATGGGATTTGTACTGTGCCGGTCGTTCGCGAGGAACTCGAACGTGGCGTTGGTCATCACCCGTATCTTCAGGCAGCGCTCGATACACTCGACGGCGAGATCCCGGTCGCGACGATTTCGGAGACAGTCGCAAACAGAGAGACGGTCGTCAGTGACCATCTCGATCCCGGTGAAGCACAGGCGTTCGCCCTCGCGGACGCACACGACGGTCGGCTACTCACCGATGACGGAGATGCTCGATCGTTTGCAAAAGAACAGGGCGTGACCGTTGTCGGGTCAGTCGGCGTCCTGTTGGCTGCAATTGATGCTGGAAAGATAGACGAATCGGCCGCCGACGAGTGGCTGTCGACGTGGATCGATGAGATAGGCTACTACGTCCCGTATCGGACGATCTCGGAGTATCGATGACGGGCTGTTCTGCGTTCGAAACGCCTGATTAGTGTGACCGTGAACACGTCTATTACCAATGAGTGAGGCCGACAGACGACTGTCCGAAGAGAGCGAACAACGGTTTCTGGATCTGTATGCTCATCTGTTGGTGTTTGTCAACGACCGATTCGATGTGATCGGAGAGATCGAAACGGTCGCTGACCTCGAACAGCACTATACTGACGAGCTTCTCCCGCTCCGAAACACGCTGTACAACGAGTCGACGACGGACTTGGTCGAAGACTTCGTTGAAGAGAATCCAGCCGACCTGTCAGAGGCTGGTCTCCAACAGGCCACAGCGTGGACTGACTTCGTCACTGGAGAGTTCGTCGTCGTCCGCTATCGAGAGGACGACGCGATCTTCCTCGATCGGAGAGAACCCCCGAAAGCATACGCAGTCCGCCCGGCTCGGCTTCCGTTCGCCGAACTGTGGGATGAATCTGCACTGCCAGTCCCGGTTTCGAGTGTCGCACTGTTACCGTTTGAGGATCAGATCGTCTACGACGGGTGGATCGGAGTCAAGAATCTCATCTTCGGGGGCTCGATCAGTGCCGACATCGATGACGAGTACGAGGAGGCCAAACACCGATTCGGCATCATCGACTCGCTTCCAGCACCCGAGGAAGACGAAAAGACGGATACCGAAGAGTTACGCTTCTATATGAAGAACAAGCGTAACCGAGAGCAATACGCACCAGAGATCGAGCAATTGCGGGAGAAAACCGACGAATTGGAGCGGATTTACCAACAGGAAATGGGGAAGGCTCGGGCCCGAAGCTTGGGTCGCGAACTACGCGAGTTAGGACTTAACGAAGCCTACGTAGCGATCTACGATGATCGGGTCATCACCAGTGCCCCCTCCGAATCTGAGGTTCGCAAGCTACTCGAAGAGATTATGCCCGCTGGGAAGGCTGACCACCCCTACATCTACCACTTCGATCCCTGAACGAGAGTTCACAGATTACGACTGGAGTTGCGTGACAGTCGACGCGATTTCGCTTTTGATCGGTTCGCCGGAGAACTCATATACTCTATCCCCGACGCCGAAGGCGTACCTCTGGTAGGGGATGTCGACGTGAATCCAGCATTCGACATCGCTGTCTGTCGCGTCATACTCGGCTTCGCCTGTATTCTCTCCGTGTTTTAGTACATCGAGCAGGTATTCTTCGATACGTGACGCATTCGCGATTCGCAAGAGATGGTCGGTAGCAATGTTGTCCAACACGTCTGCTGGGGTTCCGTATCCTTCGTCGACGAGATAGAACTCGCCATCGTACTCGTGTGACTCGATCTGTATACGGAGTGCGTACGTCTCAGCCATATCGGTAGTTTCCGAGGAGATACGTATCAGACTGTCTGTTACGGAGACTCCCTGTCAGTGACCGCGTTGTGAACAAGATTTAGTCGGAATGGCGCACAACCACAGGACATGTCTTTCACCGCCAGCTGGCGCACGCTTCTCGAGGAACTCGACGCTCTTCCCGAGAGCGCGATGCTCATCACGCCGCTCTCCCACCACCGGTTTCGTATTACTGATGTACAGGACTCTCGCGTCATCATCCACTTCGAAGACAGAGACGAGACGCGCCCGCTCCAGCGCGACCAGTTCGAAACGCTCTATCGACGGATCGAGGACGCCCCCGACGGGTTTGATCTCGACCGTCTCCCACCGGATGCCGATCCATACCCGGCGGTGTGGAGTGTCCATCCGCGGTTCGAGGTTGACGAGGATGGTAGTGTCATCACCCAATCAGAGGCGGGGACCGCAACGCAAGTGGTGGGCGCCAAAGAGGAACCCACGGACGAAGACCGAACTGAACCCGACGGACTGGATGTCTACTCGGACGCACTCCTCCTCATCGACGCACTCGAACGCCACGATGTGACTGCCCCCTCTGAACTGGAGACGGATGCGTTGGTGAATCTCTACACCCTGCTTTCGGATGTCCAGCGAGATGCCAACGAGTTTCGCCAGGAGGTCGCTGATATCCTCCTCGCCCGCCTTCATCACGACCGTCCGGTCTCCGGGCAATACGGCTCAGTCCAGCGGACGAGTCGTCGGAATCGCTCGCTCAAAGACGACGAGGAGGTGCTTGAACGCCTCGAGAACGCGGGTATCGACCGTCGACGTGTGCTGAGCGTCGACCGCTCGAAAGTCGATGAAGCACTCGAGGTCACCACCCTCTCCGAATCCGACGTGTACGAGGTCGAAGAAAGCGAATACGTTCGCAAGGCAGAGGTCGATGAAGATGTGAAAGAATCCCGGCTCCAGGGGCTGAAGGACCGCCTGGCTGCCAGCGAAGAGGACGAGACGAACCAGCTCCGAGCCGAGATCGAGGAGCTGGAAGAGCGTATCGACGACCTCACCAGTTTCCGCACAGGTACGGAGATACAAGGATGACCGCCTACCGCTTTCGCGTCAAGTTCGATCCCGATCCGACGTCACTGTGGCGGGATGTCGTTATCGGCGCGGACAGAACGATTGCCGAGTTCCAGGCGGTGATCAACCGCGCAGTCGGGCTTGATCAGGGCCATCTCTGGTTTGTCGGCGGCGACGAGGACTACTGGGACAGCGCTGTCAAATACCAGTGTCCGCAGGAATACGAGGAGTCGCTCGGTGGCGATCCGGTATTACGTACCGAACGGATAGAGAATGCGGAGGACGTGACGATCGGCGAGATGACCCGCCAACTCGGCCTCGAACAATACGACCGTATCTGCTATCTCTACGACTACGGCGACGAGTGGCGCTTCTACGCCATTTTGAAAGAGGTTCTCAGCGAGGAATCGAGTGACACAGAGCCAGCAGTCGTGAACCAGAAGGGTGACCCGATTGACGACCAGTACGACTCACCGGGAATCGATGAGGGCGACCCGCCACTCCCTGATCCACTCTATTCAGTGCTTCCAGAGACTGCTGTGCCCGTTGCGGACCTCCGTGAACTGGAGGAGCACGAGGATATCGTCCACGTCATTCCGTTACTCAGCATCGAAACCGGCTTTGGGGCAGTCTGCGAGCGATTCGCGATTCAGTTCGAGGAGACAGGGTACGTCCTCGAGAACTTCCAGCCAGGATGGCAGATTGTCGAGGAGGTCGATGGCACAAACAGGACCGAAGAAGAACTTCTCGCCGCGCTTGCCGACGCAGTCCGCGAGTGGCACGCTGAAATCGCGGAGATCTCGGGAGCGATGACGGGACAACATTTCGGCGAGGAAACTGTCGAAGCGATGCACGTCGAACTGGAGGCAGAGCTCGAACGCAAAGGATACAGCCACCTGTTGTAGTTGCTTAGCCCTCTGTTGATCTGGACGAATTCTTGTCCGTGTCCTACTGACTTTTCCGTAGTGGCTTCGACTCATGCGTCTCGTCGAACGGTCTTTCGTGGTATCGCTCAACGAACGTATGTCGAGTGGCCGGCGTATGATTCGACACCACTGTACGATCGAACGTCGCTTGCGGGACTGGAATCGGACGTCCGGACAGTGTCGGAGGCGTGGTTCGCCCACGAGAGCCACGACTCGATCGAGCGGTTTGTGTGTTCGCTGCCGCTGGCGTATTTCAGATTCGAGGCCCACGACTGCTACGCGAAGTCGACCAGGTACGAGATGGACACCCTCTTTCGCGTGTTCCTCATCAAGGAGATTCACGGGTGGCGTCACGAAACAGCGCTACTCACGTATTTAGAGGAGTCCCCAGACCTCTGTGGGGAACTGGAGCTTGAATCGATTCCAGATCAGTCGACACTGTGGCGGACGTGGGAGAACCGATTCACCCCAGAGCTTCGAGAGACGGTCCAGACGACCGCTCGAACGATTCTGCTCAAAGCGCAGAATACGGGTGTCTCGGTCCCACGCGAGCCAGAACGGAATTGTTCATCTCGCGATGATACAGAAGACGAACCAGTTCTGGATGAGGAGGCCATTCTCGGCAAAGCAGCCACGATTACGGATCATGTCAGCCGCCTCGTCTTCCCTGTGTTCTCGCTGGACCGCGGCGAGGGCTGTGAACTCCCAGAGAATGCGTACTGGGGCTTACAGACGTATCTCGGACTTCGCGATAGGCTCGCTGCGAACGAAGGCGCTCGCAGCTTCGTCTACGAGTCCACGCGTGATCGGACACCGCTCGGCCACGCTCATCGGGACCAGATTCGAGACCTCTCGATTCCGGAGATTCGAGAGATGTATCGCCAAGCTGTGAATCGACTACTGGATGAAGTTGCGACCACTGAGGAGTTCTTCAGAGCCGGACTCGTCGCTATCGATATCACGGAGGCAGATCCGTTCACTGGCGACAGGACCGGCCACGAAGACGAGATCATCGGCACGAAAGAGCAGACCGACGAATACGCCTACCAGTGGGCGACTGTTCAGCTGGTTGGGACCGCCGTTCCGATCGTTCTGGACGCACGTCCGGTACGGAAGGGGGAAACACGCCTGGAAATCGTTGAAGACCTGCTTGACTCGGCTGAAGAGCTGATTCACGTCGATAACGTCCTGATGGACCGGGAGTTCGACAGCCAGCACATCTTGGAGATGCTCAGCCAGCGGGGGCTCTCGTATGTCGTCCCGAAACGGATGCAGACCAGCGAGAAAGCCCAGGCCAAGCGATTGCTCCAGCGCGGTCAGGACAGCTACGAAACCGACCGGAAACTCCACCTCAGAAAGAACGAATGGCACGAGACGACGCTGATCTATCGCCGGAAAGAGAACTCAGAGCACGACGATTATCGGCAGTACTCGGTATTCATGACGAATACGAAAAGCGCGTTTCTCGCCGAGTACGGGTTTCGGTGGGAGATCGAGAGCGGCTACAGGTCGATAAAGCGGTTCATGGCGGCGACGACGTCGAAGAATTTCGGGCTCCGGTTCTTCTACTTCGCATTCGCGTGTCTCTTGTACTCGATTTGGCGAGCCGTGGATCTGCTGGTTCAGGTCGCACTGACCGATGAGTACCAGCATTCGCCGATTGTGACGGCCGACAATACGCTCACGCTGCTGAAGAAGGAGACCGGAATCGGGTAGAGAGATACTCTGGCCGGGGAAATCCGGATTCCTGAGTGGTAACGCTGTCGAGGGTCTTGGAAATTCACCGGTCTAGTTGGTATTACGACACGAGAAAACTATCGAGAGTAGATCCGAAGCAGCTTCGCCCCGAAAATTCGCCCGAAACCACGCATCACAGGCTCGCTATCCACGGTGTAGTCTCAACTCCCACTTCCCAGATTTTTGTATAGCGATATACGATATACAGTTACCAATAGCGTGGAATTTCGGCGCTAAGAGGCCCCAAATGCCCGATTCCTTCCAATGGGCAAAATACAACAAGTGGTCGTGATTACCTCAATAATCACGACCACTATCGGCCGCCGCGGTCCCGTCGGGTGAGCACAGATCCGACCGCACGCGGGTGCGGTCGCCGCCGTCGAGTGAGATGGCCGGAAACGCTTTTGCCCATGCGAGTCGATAGCACGATAATGGAGACCTCACACCGGGCGGACGATCCAGTGTCGCGGACACTGCGGGAACACGTCCTGGAACCGCTCTCGACGGCCGCGGAGATGGTCGAGGCGGAGCACGCGGAGGTCGAGGCGGAGCGGCGGGCGTTCGCGCGGTTCGCCGACAGGGTCGGGGGTATCGACGCGGTGAGCGGACAGCCGAGAGGGGCGACCCCGGGTCAGACGCTCACCGGGTCGCCGCCGCGGCGGGTCGAGCGCGTCCGCGGCGCGTTCCGGGAGACGGTCATGAGCGTCGACCACTACGACGAGGTGTACGGCGAGTCGCTGGTCGAACACGCGGCGGCCGAGCTCTCCGCCGACGTGGCGACCGGGTTCCGACGGGAGTCGGGGACCCAGTTCACGGCGTTCTACAAGTCGACGCTGGTCTCGGCGGTCGAGGGGGCCGTCGGGTGGCGCGAGCGCCTCTGCGACCAGCTCGACGAGGAGCTGGCGTCGCTCGATCGGAGCCGCGAGCGACTCGAAGCGGTCCTCGACCGCTGTGACGGTCCCGGTCCGACCGAGAGCGTCGAGTCGGACCTCGACGACCTCGCCGAGCGGCGCCAGCAGCTCGTCCAGCGGCGCGACCCGCTCTCGGGCACCGACGGTCACGAACTCTGCGGGTACGTCTACGCCGACGCCGAGTGGACCTACCCCGTCCTGACCGCGATCGCGCGCGTCAGGACCGCTGCGGTGTAGCCACTCGCCTCGCAAGGGTGTAGTCACTCACCTCGCGGCGGGCGCCATCACGGGTATTTCCGAGTCGGGCGCCCCGGTCGGTCAGGCGAACCGGAAGACCGGCTTGCAGGTCTCGCCGGCGAGAAAGGCCTCGAACGCCGCCGACGGGTCGTCGGTGTCGAACGACCGGTCGGCGATCGAGTCGACCGGGATCGCGCCGCGTTCCATCAGGCGCAGGGCCTGCTCGAAGTTGCGCCACAGCGACCCGTAGGAGGAGACGATATCGACCTCGCCGCGGACCGCCTCGGTGAGTCGCACCTCGCTGGGCTCGTTGGGGATGCCGACGACGACGACCTGGCCGCCCTTCCGGACGTGGTCGACGGCTGTCCCGACGCCGGAGTGGTGACCGGTCGAGTCGAACACCACGTCGAACCCGCGCCCGTCGGTGACGGTGTCGGTCCGCGCGGCCAGGTCGTCATCCTCGACGTCGATCGTCTCGATCCCCAGATCCGCGACCAGCGGAAGGCGGTAGTCGGCGTCCTGCCCGAGCCCGGAGACGACGACGTTGGCGCCGAGCGAGTCCGCGACGGCCGCGACGAGCACGCCGATGGGACCGGGGCCCTCGACGAGCACGTCGTCGCCGGGGTCGGTCGCCGACCGGTCGAGGACGGCCCGCGTCGCGACGCTCGTGGGCTCCGTCAGGGCCGCCCGAGCCAGCGGTACCTCGGCGGGGACGGCGTGGAGGTGGTCGGGGTCGGCGGCCACCAAGTCCGCGAAGCCGCCGTCGCAGTGCATCCCGGTGATCGAGACGTTCCGGCAGACGTTCGCCTGGCCGTTCTCACACTGGAAGCACGTTCCACACTCGTGGATCGGCTCCTCGACGACGCCGTCGCCCACGCTGAACTCCGACACCGCGGCTCCGACCTCGACGACCCGCCCGCTGTACTCGTGACCCATGATCCGGGGCAGCTGGATCCACTCGTAGCCGCTGTCGTAGACGTACGCGTGGGCGTCGCTCCCGCAGACGCCGGCCGAGTGGACCTCGACGAGTACTTCGTCGGCGTCGATCGAGGGCCGGTCGCGGTCCTGCCGTGCTACCGAACGGGCGTCGGTGTGGACGAGTGCCTTCATGATAGGCTCGACTGTGAACTACACGCATTGACCCGTCCGAGCGGCTAATGTTTTGTGATGGCGGAGTCGCACCGGTCACGCCAGGACGTGCCGACGGAACGACCGCCCGGTGAGCCAGCTACGGTCGGCCTCCGAGAGACCCTCGACGTGACGCAGCCAGTGGCGGCTCTCGCCGTAGGTGGCCACGTCGCTGACGTTCGGGTAGTCCGAGCCCCAGATCACCCGCTCGCGGCCGAACCGGTCGAGCAGCCAGCGGACGTGGTCGTGGACGTCCGCGTAGGGGAACGAGGCGTCCGAGGCGTGGGGCGTCTCGGATACTTTCACCGCGACGCCGTCGTATTCGGCGAGGTCGGAAAAGCGGGCGAAGGTCCCCTCGTCGGTCGGCGTCTCCGGACCGGCGTGAGCGTAGTGGTCGAACAGGTAGGTCAACTCGGGGTAGGCCGCGACGAGGGCGAGCGCCTGGTCGAGCTGGCGGTGGTCGGCGAGGATCTGGACGGTCGCGTCCGTCTCGACGGCCGCCTCCCAGAACGCCCGCTCGGCGATGGCCTCGCGAAGCCACGTCGCGCTCGGGTCGAACGTCTTCCACATCCGGTCGTACGGGCAGGCAGCGCCGAGGCGGACGCCGAGGACGCCGTCGACGGCCATGCACTCGCGCAGGTGGTCGGCGGCACCCTCGGCGAACGGGTCGACCATCACGACCCCGTAGAGTCGGGGGCGCTCGGTGACCACCTCCCGGACGTAGTAGTTGTCCGTCCACTCGGGGAGGGGGTACCCGACGACGACCGCCTCGTCGATCCCCGTCCGGTCCATGTCACGGAGCAGTCGCTCGGCCGTATAGACGGTGTGGCTGTCGAATCCGGCGATATCGTCGACCAGAGTCCCGTTGACCCACGGGTGGTCCTCGCTCGGCGACCCCCACGCGTGAGCGTGCGCATCGAGCGTCATATCTCCCGGAACGGGGGACCGTATCCTAAAGATTGTCCCGCCGAGTTCGCTTGCAGCGCCCAGCGACGCGGTTATCGCCGTTCGCGTCCTACGGTGAGCATGGTTCGTCTCCGAACGATAGCGGGCGGAATGGCCGGACTCGTAGCCGCGGCGAGCGCCTGGACGCTGTACCAGCGGTCGACGACCGACACCGTGCCGTACACGACGGTCGCCCAGGTGGACGACGCGGAGCTCCGCCGGTATCCGCCCTCGGTCGCCGTCGAGACGGTCGCGCCGTCCAGAAACGAGGCGTTCCGTCGGCTGTTCCGGTACATCTCCGGCGCCAACGAGGGCGACGCGGAGATCTCGATGACCGCCCCCGTCGAGGTGGCCGACGCCCTCACCGGGACGGGATCGCGGGCGGCGGGTCGGAGCGGCGGCCGAACCATCTCGATGACCGCCCCCGTCGAGGCGGTGACGACCGAGGAAGGCGTCCGGATGGCGTTTTTCCTCCCCGCCGAGTACGACTACGAGTCCGCGCCGCGGCCCACCGACGAGTCGGTCGAACTGGTCGCGATCCCCGAGCGGACGCTCGCTGTCCGGCGGTTCCGCTGGCGACCCACGGACGAGCGTATCGACCGCGAGGGCGACCGCCTCACGGCGACGCTGGAACGGGCCGGCGTCGACGCCGAGGGAGACCCGTTTTTCATGGGGTACGACGGCCCCGGCGCGCTCCCGGTGCTCCGGCGCAACGAGGTCGCCGTCGTGGTCGAGTCCGACTGAGACACCGCGGTACATTTCGCGTGAATCGTCGGAGACGGCGAGTACTTCGACCCGAGATCGTATCGTCTCGAGCGAGGAGCGACACAAACCGGGCACGAGCAGGGGCCAACCATCCTACTGTTCGCCAAAACATAATATTTTTGTTTATTCACAGTTTATCGGTAATTGGCAGATGTACGAAATTCTCGACGACACGGCCGCCCGGATCGTCCTGACGGCCGAGTCCGGAGATTCGATCCGCCGTGTCGCCCAGCGCCTCCAGACGCCCTACGAGACGGTCAGACAGGCCGTCAACCGGCTCGAAGACGCTGGCTATCTCCGGTACGACGGCGGTCTCTCGGTCACCGACCATCGGGTCCGTGCTGCTGCACGAGACCTCGTCGCGGCGAGTGCCCGCGTGAGCGCCCCCTCTATCGAAGAGGCGTACGTCGTCCCGCAGTTCGGTGACTGGCCGTTCGCGTTCGCCCGGATCGATGCGGTGTACGTCTGGACTCGGGGTGGGTTCCAGGTCGGTCGGGACCCGGACGACTACCCGCTGTTTCTCGCCGTCCGGGAGGACGACGTCGACCAGTGGACGGAGTTTTTCGAACGGTTCGGACTGCCGACCGCGTTCGAGCGCCAGCCGAGGGAGCACCTCGACGGACCGCTACAGGTCGTCCTCGACGCGCGACCGGGACTCAACCCCGAGGACGTCGAAGGGCACCCCGTAGTCTCCAGGGCGGAGACGATCGAGTACATGCAGAACAACTACGCGCAGTTCCAGTCGGCACTCTCGATGCTCGACCGGATGTACGACGACCTCGACCTCGATGTGGCCTACCGGGACTCCGAGCGAGCGCAACCATGAGTTTCGACGACCGAAGCACGGCACTGATCGAGCTTCTGGAGGACCTGAACGAGAGCGAGCGCCAGTACGTGTTGGTCGGCGGTTACGCCGTGTCGGCGTTCAATACTCGATTCTCGACCGACCTCGACATCGTCGTCCTCCCGGAGGGGAAAGACGAGTTCGTCGCGTTCCTCGAAGCGCGAGGGTTCGAGGAGACGGACAGTCACCGGAAAAAGTGGGTCTAGGACACCGAAGTGGTCGAGTACGAGAAGCGACTGGCGCCCCGGCAGCCTATCGGATTCGATCTCCTGGTGAACGGGCTCGGCTGCCGACAGACCGAAGCGCAGTGGTCGTTCGACTACCGCTACGACCACAGTTCTCCGGCAGAGATCAGCGGTGGCACTACGGTGGCGACGGCACGCGTCGTCGACGGAGCCGTGCTCGTGGCCGCGAAACTCCACAGTGGCCGTGAATCCGATCTCCGAGACGTCCTCGCGGTAGCGGACGAGATCGACCTCGAGGCGGTCTCGCCCCATCTCCACCGCGGGGAACCGGAGGCACTTCGTGAACAACTCGAACGCGGGCTCGAGGTGCTCGACAGCGACGAGTTCCGACACGGGTACCGAAGCGACTTCGGTGCGTCCGCGGTCTCGGAACAGACGGTCGACGAACTCACAACGTATCTGACGGCACAGATCGACCGTACGTCTTGATTCGGGGCGGGGAAACCGAATCGGATCAGCTGTTCGATCACCGAACGTCTCGTCCCCGGCTCGACTAGTCACGACCAAGTTTCAAGTCACGGAGCGCCGTCGGTCCGATAGACATGGAACAGCGACGGGCGCGAGCGGGTCCCACGGACGCCGAGAGCCGGGGCGGCGAACGCCGACCGCGGTCGGAACGGCGGGGGGGCAAACGGTGAGCGCCCGCGGCGAGTCGACGCCGCTCGGCGAGACGTTCGAGCGGTACCTCCAGGACAAGGGGAAGGGTCGCGGCGGGGAGGGCGGGAACTACCGCCGCAACGCCGCGCGGGAACTCGACCGCTTCGCCGCGTGGGCCGCGGGTGACGAGGGGAGCGACGACTGGCACGGGATCGCCGACGGCGCCGACCGCGAGCCGACGTTCGCCGACCTCGACGGTCGGGTCTTCCGCGAGTACGCTCGCCACCTCGCGGGCGACCGCGGGCTGAAGGGCAACACCGTCCAGACGTACTACGCCTACGTCTCGGCGTGGTGTGGCTGGTGTGTCAACGAGGGGTACCTCGACGCCCACTACGCCCAGCGGGCCAGCGCGACGGCGCCGCTCCCGGCCGACGACGGGCGCAAGCCCGGCGACCAGCAGGCGTGGTCACCCGAACAGCGCCACGAACTCACCCGCCACGTCGACGAGCGGGCCCGCGAGGCGATCGCAGCGTTCACCGACCGCCCCGACGAGGGGGCCGCCGGGGACGAAGTCGACCCGCTGGACCGCCAGCGGGCCCGCTACGAGGCGCTGGGAGCCGCCAGAGACCGCGCGCTCGTCGTCGTGCTCGCCTACACGGCCGTCCGCGTGGGCGAACTGCTCCGCGACCCCGACGACCCCCGACGGCGAGGCGTCCGCTGGGGCGAGATCGACCTGACTGACGGGAGTATGGAGGTCTACCGGAAGAAACAGCAGTGGGACGCCGCGAGTCTCCCCGACCCCGCGATCACGCCGCTGCGGAGCTACCGTCGACTGGTCGACCCACCGACCGACCGGTGGCCCGTCTTCCCCACCTTCGACCGCCGGACCCTCGCGGCGCTCGTCGAAGAGGCACTGGCCGACCGGGGACTCCACCCCGAGGAGATCGAGGCCCGCAGAGACGAACACGCCCGAGACCTCCTGGTGGCGCTGGCGGCGGACGTGCGGCCGCCGTCGCTGACGACCGACGGCGCGCGGTCGATACTGCGGCGGCTCACCGACGAGGCGGGGATCGACGTCGACGGCGCGAAACACGACTACCTCGCGCCCCACGGTGGCCGCCGCGGCATGGGCGAGGTGCTCGTCCGGTCGTTCGGCTACACGGTCGCCGCGCGCTATCTCGACAACTCCGAGGAGATGGTCCGCGAACGCTACTCTCACATCGAGGCCGGCGAGCTGGGCGACCTGGCGACCGACGCGCTGGACGAGATCGACGGACGCCCCTGACTCCGGACGGCCGGTCGCCGTGAGTCAGGCGTCGTAGTCGACGGCCTCGATCCGCGCGCGCCAGTACGGGAGCGGGCCCGCCGGCGTCTCCCACTCGACGGACGCCTCGGTCGGGATCCGCATCCCGTCGGTCCACCGGTATCGACCGAATCGACCGACCCACGGGGCGTAGTCGTCGGTCTCTCGTCGGTATCGCTCGTCGACGGCGACGCGCTCGACGAGCCCGTCTTCGCCGAAGTGGAAGACGGCCGAGGCGGTCGACCCGTGGTCGGCGAGCGTCGCGCGAGCGGATCGGTCGTCGACGGCCGTCCACTCGACGCCAGCGGCGGGCAGCAACGCCGTCGGGAGCCACACCGCCTCGGCGAGATAGCGGAGCAGTTCGCCCTCGTCGAGGGCCGGTCCGGGCTCGGCGTCGGCGACCGGGACCGTCGACCAGACCAGCCCACGCAGCGACCCCTCCCCGCGTTCGTAGGCGTCGACGACCCGCACTGGCACCAGCGGCGCCACCGCTATCGTCGCGTCCCAGACGAACCCAGGGGGGTCGACCGCGTAGTGCTGGGTCGCCGTCATCGGCTTCCACGACCCCTCCCGACCGCCGAAGCGGAACGCCCCCCGTTGTTCGAGCCGCGCAGTGCGGACGGGCGACCGGCCCTCGGTCAGGGCGGCGTCGAAGTACCGCCGAACCGGCGCCGGCAGGTGGGCGTAGTCGTCGCGCCGCACCTCGTCGGTTGGTTCGGTGGCGGCCGCGGAGAGGGCCGCGACGCGTCGCGCCGTCTCGTCGTCGATCCGGGCTCGACCGACTGCGGCGGCGACCCCGGCCAGTCCGAGCGTGAGAACCAGAGCACCGAGCGGCTTCGGCGGCACAGGCAGGGGAGACGTGAGACGGCCGGGAGTCCGTTCGCCGGCGGCCGACGGCGGTGCGCCGGTCATTCACTCGACCCGGGCGTCGGTCGCTGCCGACTCGTCGGCGGTCCCGAGGAGATACCCGCCC
>Ga0207755_100428_pt1 | contig 19802 bp, 23 predicted proteins | sample A23P2SouthBayCA_FD_187734 | JGI IMG/M metagenome (GOLD analysis project Ga0207755, IMG submission 187734) | Aerobic enrichment media microbial communities from Bioluminiscent Bay, La Parguera, Puerto Rico - A23 P2 (SPAdes) | ecosystem: Environmental > Aquatic > Marine > Unclassified ...
AGGCCCGCGACTGCGAGACTGCCGACTGCGCCGACACCGAGGCCGACGACGAGCCACTCGGGGAGCCCGCCCAACTGCGGGAACACACCGCGGTATTGTGGGTCAGCGATTAAGAATCGTTCGCCAGCGGCGACGACCGCGACGGTAGTCAACCGATGTAGCGGAGGTCCTCGTCCGAGGGCGTCGGCGTCCCCTGTTCCATCTCCTGAATCTTGCGGACGACCTCCTCCATCTCGTCGGCGCGGTCCTCCAGGGCCTCGTAGTCGACGTCGAAGCCGAGCAGGTTCTGCAGGATTTCGAGGACCGCCTGCGCGCTCTTGGGGTCGACCAGATAGCCCGACGTCTCGCCCATGAGACAGGCGGCGTCGAGGTTCCGGCGACCGCTGAGGCCAAGCAACAGGCCGGAGACGCCCACGATGCCGCCGGCCGGTTCGTTCTCCCGGAACTCGACGCCGACGTCTTCGAGGTCTTCGACCAGTGCCTCGGTGGTCGACGCGCCCAGCACGTCGTACTCCTCGATCAGTTCGCCCGTCGGGACGCCGCCCAGCGCGAACACCGACTCGACACCGAACTCCTCGGCCACGTCGAGGAAGGTGTCGGTCAGGCCGTAGTGGCCCTGATTGTCCTGTGCCTGATGATCGCCCGAGAGGACGAGCAGGTCCTGCCCGCCCTCGACCGTGACGGCGTGGAACTCCGCCGATGCGAGCTGTGTGACGCCCTCTTCGACGGTCACCTGCGGCGGGAAGTGCTGGGAGTAGACGCGCCCGACCAGTTCACTGTCGAGTTCTTCGAGCAGGTGTTCGGCCGCGAGTTTGCCGACGTGGCCGACGCCCGGCAGCCCCTCGACCAGTACCGGCTCGGTCAACTCGACGTCCGCGACGCGCTCGAATTCGAACTCGTCCATGGGCCTACTCCCGACGGCGGCGCTTAAGTGCGCGTCGATACTCGCCGTGGGGGTCCTCGGGATTGAACGGGGCCGGAGCACTGTTGACTGCCTCGGCACCGCAGTCGGGACAGGTCGCAGAAAGCGTGTAGACGGGCCGGTCGTGCTCCGATTCCCACGCGGAACAGACGAGAAGGTCGGCCCGCATCGTGCTACTCTTCGTCTTCGTTGCGCTCGCGGTGGAACTCGGCGGTACCGCCGTGTTCGGTAACCACGGCGCTGGCGCGGTCGGCGCTGGCTTCGAGTTCCGACTCGGCGCGTTTGTAGTCGGGCGCTCGGACCTTGATGCGGTACTCCGGCGAGCCGACGTAGGTCACTTCCAGTTCGATCCCCTCTGGGACTTCGCCGTTGCCCTCGGCGGCCTGCAGCGCTTCTTTGACGACCTCGACGCCGTCGCGGTCGGGGCAGGTCAGGTCGACGTAGCCCGTGACGTTGACGTAGGGCACCGAGACGTTCTCGCGGGCGGTCTCGACGATCGCGTCGATCTCCTCCTCGGAGAGATCGGTGTCGTCGAGGGCTTCTTCGCCGTGGATCGCGGCGGCCTCGAAACCGTCGTACAGCGAACCGAAGTCGGCGAGCAGTTCGTTCGCGATACCGGCGTACTGCTCGTCGTCCAGATTCTCACCGAAGGCCAGTTCCATCCAGTTGTCGGCCTTCTGCTCGTTTTTCCACTCCTGGATCTTCTCTTTGCGCTGGTGGTCGTTGACGTCCTTGATCGAGAGGTTGATCTGCTGGGCGTCCTCGTCGACTTCGAGGATCTTGACGACGACCGTTTGCCCCTCGTTGACGTGGTCGCGAACGTTCTTGATCCAGCCGCTGGCGACCTCACTGATGTGACAGAGGCCGCGCTTGTCCTCGTACTCCTCCAGATCGACGAAGACGCCGAAGTCCTCGATCTCGTCGATCTTCCCGACGGCGAGTTCGCCGGATTCGGGCCAGCCGCTGTACTTCATCGCTGTTCGACGGTTTCGAGGACCTCACCCTCGATGACCGCCTTGCCGCCGGTCGGTCGTGCGAGCGTGTGCCCACAGACCGCACAGGCGACCTCGGTGGCGGCCTTGCTGAAGACCGTCTGTTCGTTCTCGCAGTCCGGACATTCGACGGAGAGGAAGCTTCCTGCCATCGTTCTAGTCCTGGAACTCCAGTCGGCCAGCGCGCCATCCCTCGCGGAGGTGGGCCTTGCCACAGTCGGAGCAGCGGTACTTGAGGTTCGTCTTCTTGGTGGGTTTGTCTCCACCGGGCACCTTCGAGAACTTGCCGGAGTTCCCGATCCCCTTGGAGTTGCGGTCTGCCTGACGACCGCCGATGTGGGTCATGCCCGAGGACCGACCCGAGCGGACCTTCTCGACCTCGTGTTCGTTGTGCTCGTTACAGTGCGGACAGTACGTGTTAAATCGGCGTGGCATCTGCATAGATATCGACCTTACGGCGAGGTTACACAGCGGTGCTTAAAACCCCGACGGTTCGGCCCCGTCGCGGTCGTGACACGTGCTCGCACACCGGTCGTACGGATTGTCGTCGGAGCGGGTCGACGATTCCCGGACCAGCCGGTAAGCAACGGCATCAGGTGAGCAGTTCTACCAGCGTCAACAGGAGGCCGGGAACGATCATCAAGGCGATGCCGACGACCAGAAGTGCTCCCGGCAGAACGAGTAGCCCAGACTCGCCCACGAGCCACAGTCCCAGCCCCGCGAAGACCACGAGCAGTCCCACGAGACGGAGGAACCACACGATCGCACCTTCGAAGCCCGAGTCGGCGAGTACGTCGACGACCTCGAGTGCCTCGTCCATACGGGGCTAATTGCCGGCGCCAGCAGCAAAATAGCTGTGGCCATCAGAGAGGCTGTACTGCCCTACGAGCTACCCTCTCCGTGACACAGGGCCACCGAAAACACCGCAGCGCCCGCCGTTTCGCACGGACGGTCGTCGATCCGTACCAGACGACGGGACGCAGTCGTGCGATCGTCTGCGTAAACGTCTCCGACCGTCCGTTTCAGAGGGAGAGAGTCCAAAGAGGCGGCTACCGCTCCGAACACGACCCGCAGAAGCCTTCGAAGTCACTAAGTACGCAGTCGGCAAACGTCCGTACATGAAGAAGCTCATCATCCACGGGGACCCGGGAATTCGGAAGGGTGCCGTCATCGAGTACGACGGCGAGGAGTACGTCTGCTTCGCGATCGCTCGACAGGGCGACTGGCACGGTCCCGACGAACCCCAGCTCTGGTGTACTATCGGGAAAGAGGAGGAGCGCGAGCAGTTCATGCGCCGGGAGTTCATCGCGATGCACCTCGATACCGAGGACGTCGACGCCGAGGCGGTCGAGGTCGTCGAGGCCAAAGAGAGCGCATAGACTCGCTGTTTTTTCGTTCGGTCGACGATATCGAGAGAGACGTTACTGACCCTCGTCAACGCGATAGATCGTCACGTCGCGGTTCTGTACGGACTCCTGTTGGCTCGCTGCAGTGTCACGGTCGACCTCGTAGATCGTCACCGCTTCGAACTCTCGAACGGGGTCGACGCCCGGGACTTGCTCGACGGTGATCCGGTCGTACTTCGCCCGCTCGGCCGGGCCGACGTAGACGTACTGCACGTCGTACTCGTCGAGCAGCGCCACCTGTTGGCTGGCCTCGCCGGTGTAGATCGCACGCACGTCGGCGAGACGCTGCCGGTACGGGTCGTCGCCGCGATACTGGGCCTCGTGGAACCACCCGAGCACCGTCGGGAGGCCGGTCAGACTCGCCGGGGCGCTCGACCCCTTACCGTTGGCGGCGTTCCACCGATACCCGCCGGGTGCGGCGGAGACGATCACCGGTCGCCCCTCGCGGTCGTCGAGCCAGTGGATCGCCTCGGCCTCGTCCGGGAACTCCGATTCGAGGTAGGTCAGCCCGTCGAGAGTCGGGTCCTCGGCCTCGAAGCTACTGGTGATGGCGAGGGGCGCGTACAGGCCGGCCGAGACGACCAGCACGGCGAGGCCGCCCCGAAGCATCGCCCCGCGCACGCGCTCGAAGTCGGTCGAGGGCGTCGTGACGCGGTTCGTGAGGAACCACGCCAGTGCGGGGCCGACGGCGATCCCCCAGAGCACCCACACCTGCATGTACACCTTGAACACGGTGTTCATCCGCCCGGTCCCCTCCTCGAGATAGACGAACTCGACGAGCGTCACCAGCCCGATGCCGGCGACGATCAGGACCGTCTCGAAGCCGCCGAGATCCGTCCCGAACCGAGTCGTCGTCCCGCCGTCAGACCGGGCCGTCTCACTACGGTCGAGGACGGAACCGCCGTAACGGTGGGCGATCGCTCGATCACGAGCGAGGAGCCAGCACGCGCCCGCGATCGGAACGAACAGTCCGAGCGCGGCGAGGTCTGCCATGCCGAAGAGGAGGACGCCGCCGACGGCAGCGGCGGCGAGCGACAGGGCGTTCTCGCCGACGAGGTCTCGGCCCCGGCCGTACAGATACGTCCCGAAGACGGCGACGAAGAACCCGTGGACGAGCAGGAGTTCGCCCAGCGACGACCGATCGGGGAGGAACGATATCTCGCGCCCGCTGCCGGGTCCCAGCCAGAACGGAAGCGACCACAGCAACCCGAGGGCGACGACGCCGACCGCGATACCGAGCCCAACGAGGACGTTCGATCCCTCACGCCGGAGACCGGTACGAGGGAACCGGTCAGCCAGCGAGTCCGGCAACAGCGACCGGCCATCCGACGGAGCGAGGAAGACGGTTAGGAACGCGAGACCCGCCGGCGTGGGGAACGACCACGTGCTCGTGACCGCCAACAGTCCGGCGACCGGCGGGAGAACTCCGAACAGGAGCAACCGTCGCCGTAACACCTCTTTTTCGGGCGTCTGGTAGTATGACAGACAGACCGCGGCCGCCAGTACCAGGAACGCTGTACTCATCATGTGGGCGTGCAGGTCGCCGTTGAACCACGCGAAGAAGGGGAACTCGTTGATCGTCGGCGACGTCGCCTCGGGGCCGGCGTCCGGGAACTGGAGCACGAAGTCGGACTTACGATCGACGATGATGCGACTCGCATCGAAGTACCCGAAGTTCTCCACACCGGTCGCCAGGCCGCGCTGCCCGATTCCGAGCACGCCGGCAGTCCACGACGCGAGCCCGTCGGGAAGCACCGACAGCAGGAAACGGCCTGGCGTCGAGAGGTTGCTCGCGAACCCGACGGCGAAGACGCTGAGGGCAGCGGCCGTCCGGCGCGGGATCCGGCGGTCGGCCACGACGTTGCTCGCGACGCCGTACACCGCTGTCACGAGCATCGCGAAGAAGCCCGACAGCGCGAGGTTGTACGCGAATCGGCCCGCAGTGCCTGTGATCCGGGCGAGGATCGCCGTGACGAGGTGGCCGCCGTAGTAGTACGCGACCGACTCACCGGCGAACCACATATCCTCTGGCGGGAGCGTCTCGGTGCGAAGCAGCGACTTCAGGAGGCCGAAGTCGAGCATCTTCTCGCCGATGGCCAGCGGGAGCGGCGCGATGACGGGATCGCTCGCCCCCGGGACGGCGAAGACCCGCATCCCGACCCAGAACAGGAACGCCGCGGAGAACACGAGACAGGTCTCGCCGACACGCCCGAGGTCGATCGACGCGCCCCGGTAGCCCGCGAACAGCGCCAGTCCGACGAGGACCGCGACGCCGAGCCAGATCCCGACTGTCAGGGACACACGGCCGACGAAGAACGCCACGAACCAGATGACGGTGATCGACAGCGGGACGGCGACGCCGGAGCCGTAGTCCTCGAACCGAGGGAACAGCCAGCTCGCGACGACGCTGCCAGCGACTAGCAGAGCGAGATAGAGCGCCAGCCAGAGCGCGACGAGACCGTATTCCATCACTCGTGACAGTGCAACGGTCGACTATACGTCTTGTGAAATGTCGAGTGACTGTCGCCCGACGAATGTCGAACTGTTTTTAGTCACCGTCGCAATTGGGCAGACGAATGGCTCAGTCGGTTGGTATCGTCGTCCCCGCGTTCCGCCCCGACGTGGACCGGTTGCGGTCCTACGTCACTGCGATCGACGAGCGACTCGCTCCCGAAGTGATCCGGATCGAGATCGACGACCCGAAAGCCGGTGTGCCGGAACGGCTCGCAGACCTGCCGGCGACGATCAACACCGTCCCGTACCGTCGCGGCAAGGGCGCGGCGATCACGGCCGGGTTCGAAGCGATCGACACGGACATCCGTTCGTTCGTCGACGCCGACGGCTCGACGGACGTGGGATCGTTCTCGCACATCGTCGACCGGATGCGCGCGGGCGAAGCAGACCTCGCGGTCGGCTCCCGTCGTCACCCCGACGCGACCGTCCACAGCCACCAGACCTTTGCCCGTCGCTTCCTCGGCGACGGGTTCGCCTGGCTGGCCGGCCACCTGCTCGACGTGTCGCTGTACGACTACCAGTGTGGCGCGAAGGCGATCACGGCCGAAGGCTGGGACCGCGTGCGGGCTCACCTCTACGACGCCGGGTTCGCGTGGGACGTGGAACTGGTCGCCATCGCCGGCGCGCTCGATCTCACCGTCGTCGAGGTACCGATCGACTGGGAAGACATGCCGGGCTCGACGGTCTCGCCGGTTCGAACGTCGCTCAACATGGCCACGGCACTGTTCCGGGCGCGCCACCGCGCGAAACGACTCTCCAACAGCCGCCTCCACACCGCCATCGCGGCACGGCGCGAGGAAGGCCCGGCACTGGTGGAACAGAATGAGTAGCCGCTTTGCCCCTCACCTCCGCGAACTGTTGTCGGGCGTCCGCTTCGGCAAGTTCGCCTCTGTCGGAGCCGTCGGGGCGGTCTTCGACACGACCACCTTCGTCGCCCTCGACCAGTTCGTCGGCCTGCCGACGGCCGTCGCGAACGCTATCGGCATCGAGGTCGCGATCCTCGTGATGTTCGCCGTCAACGACAACTGGACCTTCGCCGGCGAGGGCGAGACCGATCGCCAGTCGCTCGGCCGGCGACTTCTGCGCTCGCATCTGGTCAGGGCCGGCGGCTCCAGTCTCCAGTGGGGCATCCTCGTGCTGGTGCTGGTCGTCTACGAAATCGACTACGCCGTCTCGGTGGCCAGCGTCGACCTCTGGCCCATCGCGGTCAAGGGCGGTGCGATTGCCATCGCGATGCTCGTCAACTACGTCTTCGAGAGCCTCTTCACCTGGCGCATCCACGAGTGACGGCCCACCACGACGGTTTTCGATGCCTCGCCAGCTATCGCTCCGTCGGCGAGGACGCCGTCTCCGTGATCCGCGACAAGATGTGACAGAGGACGCCCGAATCACAACCCTTAATCGGGGGGCGACGATACGAAGAAGTAGCGGGATGGGATAGCCAGGAGATTCCGGCGGGCTCATAACCCGTAGATCGGTGGTTCAAATCCACCTCCCGCTATTTTTGTTGCGAACAAATTCGTGAGCAACAGGCGATCGTGCCGAGTGGATTCGTTCCCAGAGGGCGAGCGAAGCGACGTTCTCGCGGTTCAAATCTACCGCCCGCTGTTTTGGAGCGACCAACTGAACGTGGAGCGTAGCGACGAGTGAACTGGTCGCTCGAAATAGCACACGTTGATTCGAAGCAGACCACGAGGGAGCGACGCGACCGAAGTGGCGTGGTTCGAATCCACCGCCCGCCAGACTTTCGCCGCGAGCTACCTCGCGAGCGGTCCGAAAGAGCCGGTAGTTCGGGCGATTGGCTGCCAGAGCAAGCGCTAACGGGCTTTTGGTTCGCCGTGGTCACGCAAGACACCGGACGGGCGAAGGGAGCGAGGACACCCGACGCTGAAAAAGGTCGTTAGTCGTCCCCGTGTTCGTCGACGACGACGACGTCGCCGTCGACCACGTCGACGTTGATCAGCGTCTTGGCGTGGTAACCGTCGTCGGCGAGTTTGTTCTCGCCGCCTTCCTTCTTGATGACGCAGACGATATCGCAGATGTCGGCACCGATCTCTTCGAGCGCGCCGGTCAGCGCGGCCAGCGTCCCGCCGGTCGAGAGTACGTCGTCCAAGACGAGCACGCGGTCGCCTTCGTACACGTCGTTGACGTACATCTCGTTCTCGGAGTAGCCGGTGACCTGCGAGAGCGAGACCTCGCCGTCGAGGCCGTACTGGCGCTTTCGGACGACGACGAGTGGGATGTCGGTCATCAACGAGACGGCGGTCGAGATGTGGATGCCCATCGCGGCCGGGGTAACGATCTTGTCGACGTCTTCGAGTTCGGCCTTGCGGATGATCTTGATGACGATCTCGCGCAGCAGCTCCGGTCGCAGCATCGGCACGCCGTCACTGATCGGGTGGACGAAGTAGTGGTACCCCTCTTTTTCGATGATCGGGGCGTCGAGCAGCGACTGCTTGAGCTGATCCATGTCGGCGGTACTTCGAGCCAGCACAAAAACCCGTCGTCATCGGGGTGTGCAGAGACCGGCGGCCGATCGGTCAGTCGAGCGGAAGGGTTTCGGCGACGACACGCACGATCGGGAGCGCGTGTGAGTGTCCGAGGCCGTAGTACTCGACGGCGGCGAAGCAGACGAATATCGTCGTTGCCGCTGTCGAGAGACCGAACAGGACAGCACCGAGGCGGTCGAGACGGTCGTCTAGGGTGGTGACGACCGACCAGGCTGCAAGCGGGGCGGCGATGGCCAGAGCCAGCACTGCGTGGAACTGGAACGCTTCGGCCCGGCCCACATCGAGGGCGACGAGTGCGACGAGGACGAACTGACCACCGATCAAAACCCCAGCGCCACCACTCCACAGGACCGTTCGAAGGTGACGGGCGAGCATGCTGTTGACCGGTGGCAATCGAACGATCAGGTAGACGAGCAGTGGCATCGTCGGGAACAGATACCGGACCGTCACCTGTGCGTGAAGCGGAAGGTTCGAGATGTAGACGAGCGTGAGCGAGACGCCGAACAGGAGGAGAAACAGATCGGACGGAGCGACCGACCGGCGAAGTGTGTGCCAGCGGTCGTCCCGTCGCAGTGCAGTCCGGAGTGTCGGAACGACGGCGGCGGCACTCGCGAGTACGGGGGCGGATTCGAGGAGCGAGAGGTTCGCCGCTGGAGCATCGCCGGACCGCTCGGCGACCTGTTGGACGAAGCCGCTCCGGACGAACGTGTGGAACACGTCGCTCGGTTGTGTGACGGAGACGACCAGGCCACGCTGGAAGAGACCGAACAGCGTTTCGAGCGGGTTCAGTGCGGATCGAACGATCGACAGGGCGACGACGACGAACAGCGGGAGCTGCGAGCCACCATCACTGGATCCGCCGGATCCACTGCTGCGATCGAACGCGATGTCCGATAACTCACCGACGCTGGGATGCATTCGTGGCACGGTGAACGGATCACCGGAGAGCAACGTGTTCGTGACGAACAGCGGGAGCAGTGCGACGGCGAAGACGGCAGCGAGCGTTCCGAGCGTCCGTCGGCCGTTGTCCGGTGCAGTCCAGAGATCGACGGGCGCGAAGACCACCAGCATGACGAGCGCTTCGGGGGCGTGGATCCACGCCAGCAGAGCGATCAGCAGATAACCGACCGCTCGGGACTCGAACGCCCAATCGCCGTCGGCAGACCGCCGATCCGTGAGTGCGATCGCGACGCCGAACGCCACCGCTGTGGTGACGACGTGGCGTTTCGGTACGCTCGCCCAGAACGCGAGCGGCGTCCCAAGGAGGACGAGCAGCGCAGTGAGAACCGCGATTCGCCGGTCGTATCGACGAGCGGCGAGTCGGTACACGAGCACGATCAGCATCGCCCCGGCGATCATGTGGAACAGCTGCAACGCGAGGAGATGAATCGGGATCTGTTCGAACGGACGTGCGAGCCAGACGTTGAGGGCGAACAGGACCGTCACGAGGACGCCACCGACAGACGTGACGAGACGGGATCGGTCGGAGAATCGACCGGCCGCGACGATCGCCGCGAAGAGCAGCAGTGACCAGAGCGCGACGAGCGCGACCCGCATGTCTGTGACCAGATCCAGCAGTCGAAGCCCGTACACGAGCGGTAACGAGAGAACGAGGACCCCGTAGTTTCGGGAGTATACGTCACCACCGTTGAGGGTCGCACCCGGCGAACGCAGCGGGCCGTAAGCGGCTTCCGTCATCATGACATCGCCGCGTGCGACAGCGTACAGTCCGTTCGCGAGGGTGTAACTGTCGTTGATCAAGAACGCCGTGCGCCACAGCGTCACGAACAGGCAGAGGCTGGCGAGAAAGAGCACGACGCCGACGCGGTCACCGAACAGCGCCCGCCGGCCGAATCGCACGGCGCTGTGGAGTCGCTGTCGACCGGTCATTCGACCACCGTGACCGTGATCGTTCGGTTGGCGACGACACGCTCGCTACCGTTCGCACGCGCGACGATCTCGATTGCCCCGCTGTACTCGGACCGGTCGACCGTCGACGGGTCGAAGCTATCGTCGGCCATCGACAGCGAAAACGTCCCCGCGTTCCGTGCAGTGAGGAAGTGGGCCGTCGAGCGGGAATACCCCCGCTGCGGGATCGAGAGCCTGTAGGCGAGAATCGGGCGTCCCTCGACCGCGGTGATCTCGACCGTCGCGTCGGGCACCCGAAGCGTGTACTGACCCGCACCGAACCGCCCGGCCGTGATCGTCGCTTCTGCGGGCAGCGACGGGGAGCCGACCGTGACCGATCCGCTCCCCAGCGTGTCCGTGTCGGGTTCCGTCGTCAGGTCGACGGCACCGACCAGCGGACCGGAGACGAGCGTCGTCGCGACGACGAGACCGACGACGCTCCAGACGGTGGCCCGTTCCCGATCCATCGTTTCACGGCAGTGTGAGACGGGAGATAAATCTGTCGCGGTCGCCGAGTGATGCGGGACAGCGCCGCCGCTCACGGCCCGAAAAAACGGAGAAAGTGAAACCGCTCGATTATGCGTCCGGACCGGTGTCGGAATCGAGGATGGACGATTGGTCGCTACCGGATTCCTGATAGACGAGGTCGATGTCGTAGCTGCTATCGACGGGGAAGCTCACAGATTCACCAGCACTCACTTGCGAATCTGGTGGTGAAGCCATCTGAGACTCCCAGGTGTCTCCACTCGAAATGCCAGCACCAAACCCAGTCCCAGTGAATTTTAGGTTGCCTGCATCAATAGTTGTCCCACTCTCATGGCTGACTGTGACGTCAGACCCATCGTACTCCCAGCCGAAGCTGGCCTGCGGTGCGTTCTGCTGTGCCTGGTCGCCGAGTCCGAGGACGAACGATGCGATGACGGCTGCCAGAATCACCGTGATGGCGACCATCAGGATGACGCCGATGACAGGCGACACCGCGTCGTCGTCGTTGAATAGTGCTTTCAGATCCATGGTTGATCACGCACACCCGTCCACAGCGAGAGGGAACTGTCCCCTGCCTCCCCCGCTCGCGGTGGGTGCTACTACCACCAACTTCGGCGGGTGCACTTATACCCCAGCTACGTTTTACGCCTTCAACCCACGCCTGAGTCGCTTCAAGAGTACCTATAACCGGAAATCAGCGATAATAGATCCGACAGTGTTCGGACGGTGTTGGCAACAACTATCTCGTGGCCACGGCCGCCGGACCGAGATTGGCTGTGGAAAAACGAGCTAGAGGTGCCGCTCATGCGGCCGGGCCGGTGTCGGAGTCCAGCGTGGTCGACTCGTCCTTGTCCGGTTCCTGGAACACCAGCGTGATGTCGTAGTCGTCGTTCGCGCCGACCGTGACCGACATCCCCGAAGTGACCTTCGAGTCCGCGCCACCGACAGCCGCCGTCCACCGTTGATCGGGACCGTCGATGTCTGTCCCGACACCTGATTGGAATCCACTGCCCTTGAACACCAGATTACCCGCTTCGATCGAGCTTCCACTCTCGTGGCTGACAGTGAGGGTGTCACTACCGTCGTACTCCCAGCCGAAGCTGGCCTGCGGTGCGCTGTTCCGTCCCGGGTCGAAGCCGAGGACGAACGATGCGATGACGGCTGCGAGGAGCACCGTGATGGCGACCATCAGGATGACGCCGATGACAGGCGATACCGCGTCGTCGTCCTCGAAGAGTGCTTTCAGATTCATGTGTATCGCGCACACCCGTTGCCACAGCGAGAGGGAATCGATCCCCTACCCCCCGTTCGCGGAGGTGTGCTACTACCTCCACTGTGACCGGCCTATTTATACCCCAGCGACCAGCCAGCGGATCAACGACGGCCTGAGTGGCCTCAAGACCTCGCTGTGTGTCCGGTATCGGACTTCTCGGAGACCCCTGCAGGCCAGCCCCGTCACTCGTCCTCGTCGTGGGGCGGTTCCTCGTACTCCGAGAGCGTCATCTCGCGAGCCGAGTAGGTGTGGTACCCCGCCGCGGCCGTGAGGATGCTCGCGAACAGCGTCGCCCAGACGAGCGGCGAGACCATGGTGAACGGGAAGACCCCGGCCCACAGCGTCGCGACGATGGCCAGCGTCACGGCCCCGAACGAGAGGTAGAACTCGCGCCACGGGAACTCGCTGCCGGGGACGATTTCGAGGTACACCGTCAGATCGTCCGTCTGTGGGGTCGTCTCGATCACGCCGTCGTCGGCGTCGTACGCGACGATTCCCGTACGGTCCATTTTCGGCAAGTGGGTCTGTTGCAGTGTCGTGTACACCCGCTTTCGCTGGGCTTTGGAAATGTCTTCGCGTGCGCAATCGTACTCCCACGAAGCGACGTAGGTCGCGAGTTCCCCGAGTTCCACGGGACCGCCGTGGCGACGGAGGTACTGGATGACGAATCGCCGGCGTTTGTTCTGGAGGACCTCGAATATCTCGCCCTTCGAAAGTTTGTCTCGGGTACCGGTGACCGTCGTCGCATCCGCGTTACTCATCGCCGATCGACCCCGGCGTTCGAGCGTCCGTCACGACCATCCTTCGTACGTCCCGGCATGAGTGGGCATCCTATATAATCGCAGCGGTGCGTCTATCGGTTGATATTACGGAAAAGAGGCCGAAAAACGACCGAAAGCTTCCGAGTTAGGCGTCTGGACCGGTCCACTGACCGAGCGTTGCGGAGTCGCCGCCGTCGCTGCTCTGCCAGACGACGTTGACTTCTGCGTCACTGTCGACGTAGACGGTCGTCGACGAACCCGCGGAGATCTGCGTATCGAACGTCGTATCAGCACCGTCGACGTTCCCGCCGGGGTTGGCAACTATCCGGATATTAGAGTCCTCTATCGTCTGGCCGCTGCTGTGTCGGATCGTGAGGTTTCCAACGGCCGGGTTGGTATCAGCATCCAGTTGGAGATTTGAATCGGCCGGTGCAGAGGCACCTTCCTCGTAGTCGAAACTGAAACTGGCCTGTGGCGCGGTGTTGCTGATCTGGTCCCCGAGACCGAGGACGAACGTTGCGATCACGGCTGCGAGGATCACGGTGATGGCGACCATCAGGATGACGCCGATCACCGGGCTCACTGCCTCGTCGTCGTTGAGAAGTTCTCTCACGTGCATGCGTTGTCTCCTGTCGTCGCGTGCCGCCACGGCCCGTAGCCCGGCGTCGGTACGACACCTGCCGGACACGTCCGGATCGGGTCACGCGCTTACCCGAGAGTTTCCCAGACAGGTAGATAAAGGCTCCTGCGCCAGTATCAAAGCATAAAATTAGGCTCGTCTTGAACACGTGATTTAGCGTACAATGCGGGCCTGTCCACAGATTCAATTACAATAATTGCTACAGAAATCGCCCGACCATAGACTTTGAGAAGGATTAAGTCGTGGGTCGCCCGAGCAACGCACGTGCAACCGACAGCGGGGATCGTACTGGCCGTGGTCGCATTGCCCTTTCTCGCTGCGGCGACTGTCCCACTCGTCTATCGTGCCATCGGTGAACGAACCGCATACTTCGCCGCAACGGTCGCGGCGGCCTGTTTCGCGCTGATCGCGACGCAGTTCGGTGCGGAAGGGACGGTCGTATTCGAGTGGATTCCGGCTTTCGACGTGTCGCTGTCGTTCTACGTCGACGGGCTCTCGCTCCTGATCGGCTTTCTCGCGAGCGGCGTCGGCGTCCTGGTCTTCACCTATTCGGGCGGCTACATGCATACGGAGCCGGGCAAGCAACGCTACTACGCGACCCTGCTCGCGTTCATGGGTGCGATGCTGGGCGTCGCCTTCGCTGCTGATCTCATCGCCCTGTTCCTGTTCTGGGAACTCACCTCGGTCGCTTCCTTCCTGTTGATCGGCCACTATCAGGACGAGTCGGGCCAGTACGCGGCCCGCAAGTCGATGTTCGTCACCGTCTCCGGTGGGCTGTTCATGCTGATCGGCTTCCTCTTGCTGCACTGGGTCGCGCTGGACGTGGCCGCCGTCGAATCCGCCTTCCGACTCGCCGGCGAGGGGTCGATGCTGGCCAACGCCGACGCGATGCAGACGGCCCTCCAGCAGCAGGGGCTGCTCGTTCCGGTGCTCGTGCTCGTCGGGATCGGTGCAGCGGCCAAGTCCGCGCAAGTCCCGCTCCACATCTGGCTGCCCAACGCGATGGAAGCGCCGACGCCGGTGTCGGCGTTCCTCCACTCGGCGACGATGGTCAAAGCCGGCGTCTACCTGATCGGGCGGGTGCGCCCGCTGCTGGTCACCGACGAGTGGGTCCTGCTCTTCGCCCTGCTGGGACTGGTCACGATGACCGTCACTGCGATGCTGGCCGTCACAGCCAGCGACATCAAGGAACTGCTAGCGTACTCGACGGCCTCGCATCTCGGCTTGATCGTCGCCGGTTACGGGATCGCCAGTACGGCAGACAGCCACATCGGGCTGCTCGGGGCCGAGACCGGTGCCTTCCACATCCTCAACCACGCGCTGTTCAAGGCGACGCTGTTCCTGGTCGCCGGAATCATCGCCCACGAGGCCGGCACGCGTGCCATCGACGAACTCGGCGGCCTCCGGAAGGATCTCCCCCTGACGGCGGGGATCACGGCGGTCGCCGCTCTCGGGATGGCGGGCGTCCCACCGTTCAACGGGTTCTACTCGAAGGAGCTCCTCTTCCACGCGACGTACGTTCTCGCCGAACACGACGGCGGTCTCTGGTGGTTGCTCCCGATCGTCGCCGTCATCGGGAGCGTCTTCACGTTCCTCTACTCGATCCGCTTCCTGATGCTCTTCTTCGGCGACAAGCCCGACGAACTGGGGCACGTCCACAGTCCCCCGTGGTCGATGCGCGGGCCGCCGCTCCTGCTCGCGGTGCTTGCCGGTGTCGTCGGTCTCGGCGGTGTGACGGCCGCGTTCGGCGTCCACCTCGGCCCGGTCGAGGAGTTCGTCAACCGCGTGATCGAGAGCAGCCTCCCGACGAGTGCCGAGGAGCCTCACTTCTCGTACTACCTTCCGACGAAACTCTCGCCGTGGCTCGGTATGAGCGCCCTCACGGTCGCCGTCGGCGGCGTCGCCTACCCGTTCTACGACTCGATCAGAGACGCGCTCAGGGAGGTCCGTGACGCCGACCCCCTCCGGCCGAACTGGTACTACGACGGCGCGACCGAGTGGGTCGACGCCAACGACGTCGGCGATCTGGTCCACAACGGCCTCCTGCGGACCTACGCGCTGTGGTTCCTCGGCGGTGCGAGCCTGCTGACGCTGGGCGGCTACGCCGCGGCCGCAGTCGGGGTGCCGGCGTTCACGTCCTTCGCCGTCACGCCCGCGATCGGGATCGTCCTCGTCGTCGCCATCGTCGGGGCCGCCGCAGTGACCGACGCGCCATCCCACGTCGCCGGCGTCCTCACGCTCTCGATCCTCGGGTTCATGGTGGCGATCTTCTACATCCTCGCGGACGCGCCGGACCTCGCGCTGACACAGCTCGTCATCGAGACGCTCGTCCTGCTGATCTTCCTGCTGGTGCTGGACAAGCTCCCGGCGTTCTACGGCGACTCGGAACGGTGGACGACGATCAGGGACGCCGGCGCGTCGCTGCTGGTCGGTGGGACGGTCGCAGTGACCGTCCTGCTGTCGACGGCGTCATCGCCCGGGATCCCGTCGTATCTGGAGCACAGTCTGAAGTCGTTCTTCATCGAGCGCGCGCCGCCGCCGGCCGAACACGGGAGTTTCCTGCTCGACTCCGGTGGGGGCCACAACATCGTCAACGTGATACTGGTCGACTTCAGGGCCTTCGACACGCTGGGTGAGATCAGCGTCGTCGCCATGGCGGCGCTGTCCATCGTGACCCTGATCGCGATGCGCGAACGAGGTGAGACTCAGTGACGACAGACAACCATACGACAGTCATCGCACGAACGGTCGCACGCGTCGTCTTCCCGATCATCGTCGTGACGGCGATCGCCCTGCTCCTGCAGGGTCACAACCTCCCCGGTGGTGGCTTCATCGCCGGGACGCTGACGGCCGCGGCCGTCGGGCTGGTCTACGTCATCTACGGGATGGACTACCTCGAACGGGAACTGCTCGGACGCGCCCCGTCGGCACCCTTCACTGACGAGGCCGGTATCGACCGGGAGTACGGCACGCTCGTGACGACGGGACTGGCGCTGGCCGCAGGGAGCGGTGTCGTGGCGATCCTCTTCGGGGAGGCGTTCCTCACACAGGCGGTGTGGTTCTTCCACCACGTCCCGATCTACGGCGAGTTCGAGGTCGCATCGGCGCTGGCCTTCGATCTGGGCGTGTACGCCGTCGTCGTCGGCGCGCTCCTGACGATCCTCGCGGTGGTGGGTGCGGAATGACGCAGTTCGTCCTCGCTGCCGTGCTCGGGACGCTGTTCGCGCTCGGGACCTTCCTCGTCCTGCGTCGCGACCTCGTGCGGGTCGTCTGGGGCCTGACGATCATGTCGCAGGCGGCCAACGTCTATCTGGTGACGATGGGTGGACTGAGCGGCGGCGTCCCGTTCATCAGCGGTCACGGCGGCCACGGGGCCGAAACGACCGATCCGCTGGTGCAGGCGCTGGTGCTGACCGCGATCGTCATCGGCTTCGGGACGACGGCGTTCGCGCTCGGCCTCTCCTACCGCGTGTACCAGACCAACGGGACGATCGACCTCCGGGAGGTGCGTGGATGAGCGAAGTCGTCATCCTCCCGCTGCTGGTCGCGCTGGCGACGGCGATCGTCACGCTCGGGATCCGCTTCGCACCGCGACTCCAGCGTGCAGTGAGCGTCGGCGGGGCACTGGCCTACGCGGTCGCGGTCGGGCTGCTGGCCACGCGGGTCCTCCCCGACGCCGTGTTTTCGAGCGAGACGGTCGCCGACGCCGGGACGATCCTCACGTACCAGCTCTCGGGCTGGCAAGCGCCCTACGGGATCACGCTCGTCGCCGACTCGTTATCCGTGTTCATGCTCGCCATCGCGGCGATCGTCGCCGTCGCCGCGGCCGTCTTCTCGACGAAGTACGTCGACGAGATCGGCCAGTCGGTCTCCTACCACCCGCTCTTTCACTTCATGCTCGTCGGCATCTCCGGCTCCTTCCTCACCGGCGACATCTTCAACCTGTTCGTCTGGTTCGAGGTGATGCTAATGCCGTCGTACATCCTTGTCGTGTTCAACGGCGGCGAGAAACACACCGACGCGGCCCTGAAGTACACCGCGCTGAACCTGATGGGCTCTGCGGTGATGCTGCTGGCCATCGGTGGCCTCTACAGTACCACCGGGACGCTCAACATGGCCGACCTGTCGATGCGGCTGTCCAACGCCGGCGCAGAAGGGGCAGCGATCTCGGACCCGACGCCGGTGCTGGGACTCGCGGCGCTGTTGCTCGCTGTCTTCGCACTGAAAGCCGGGATCGTCCCCTTCCAGTTCTGGGTCCCCTCGGCGTACAAGGCCGCCCCCGCGCCCGCGACGGCGATGCTGGCCGGCGTCACCAAGAAGGTCGGTGTGTACGCGATCATTCGGCTCTACTTCGTCGTCTTTGCCGCCGGGACGCTCCCGCAGGACCTCGCGATTCCGGGCCTTTCGGGCACGTCGTTCCTCGCCTTCTTCGGCCCGGTACTGTTCGTGCTGGCGACGGCGTCGGTGCTGGTCGGGGGCGTCGGCGCAGTGAGTCGGCCCGACCTCGACGGGCTCTTTGCCTACTCCTCGATCGGGCAGGTCGGGTTCATCGTCCTGCCGCTCGGGATCGCAGCGACCGTCACCGATCCGGCGATCGTGGCGCTGGGAGTCGTCGCCGCGCTCGTCTACTCGCTCAACCACGCGCTCGCCAAGACCCTGCTCTTCCTGCTCAGTGGGAGCATCGAGCAGAGCATCGGTTCGGTCCGTTTCGACGACCTGGGCGGGCTGACCAGAGCGCAGCCACTTGCCGCCGCCAGTTTCTTCGTCGGCGGCCTCGCGCTGGTCGGCATCCCGCCCCTGACCGGCTTCTTCGGCAAGCTTCTGGTGTTCGACACGGCCGGGCGAGCGATGGCGGCGGGCGCGTCCTCGGCGTGGCTCGGGCTGGCGGTCGCGCTGGTCGGCGCGATCCTGACCATCGCGTACGTCTCGCGGGCGTGGAGCCTCGGCTTCTGGGGCGATCCCTCGGAGTTGATCGCGAACATGCGCCTCTCCCCACAGCTACTCGGCGTCGTCGTCGCGCTGGCCGTCGTGATCGTCGCGCTCGGTGTCGGCTTCGATCCGGTACTGGAGTCGGCCCGGGCGGGGGCACAGGCGGCCACCGATCCGGCGGCCTACCGTGAGGCGGTCCTGGAGGTGGAGGCATGAAGCGCTGGCCCGCCATCGGACTGGCGCTCGCGGTGCTGTGGCTGTTCGTCCGCGGAGTCGCTCTGGAACCCACGCGGATCCTCGCCGAGTTCGTCATCGGGCTGCTCGTCGGCGTCCCGCTCGCGTTCCTCACACGGCAGTTCTACACCGACACGTACCCGGCCGGACAGGTCGTGAGAGCGATCCCGTACGTCCTCGGTTACGTCGCGTTGTTCACGTGGGAACTGCTGACCGCGAACCTCGACGTGGCACGGCGCGTCCTCTCGCCGTCGATGCCGATCGAACCGAAAGTCGTCGAGGTCCCGCTGCGAGTCGAGACGGATCTGGCGATCACCACTATCGCGAACTCGATCACCCTGACGCCGGGAACGCTGTCGATGGACTACGACGACGAACGCAACTCGCTGTACGTCCACGCGCTGGCCGCGTCCAGTCGGGACGAGGTCGTCGATCCGATCCGCAACTGGGAGGACTACGCCTTGCGGATCTTCGACGAGGATCGCGAGCCGTCGGCGGCGGTTCCCCACGACCCCGACGACGACGCCTTCGGAGGAGCGACGGGGCCAGTAGACGCCGGCGAGACCACGACGGGAGGTGAGAACGATGGCGAGTGAGACGTACCGCTTCCTCGAACTCGCCCTGCAGGGCGGCCTGTTGCTGGCCTGTAGCGTGACGCTGTTAGCGGGCTACCGCGTCATCGTCGGTCCGACGACCCCCGACCGTGTCGTCGCGCTGGACACCATCGGCACGAACGTCGTCGCGATCGCCGTCCTCTACGCGCTCGTGACCGACACCGGCCTGTTCATCACGGTCAGTCTGGTGCTGGCGATCATCGGCTTCATCAGCACGATCGCCGTCGCGCGCTTCGTCACCGAGGGGGACATCATCGAACCATGATCACCATGTTACAGGCAGTCGTCGTCACGGCACTGGTCGTCGTCGGGAGCTTCTTCCTGGCGATCGGAACGATCGGTCTCATCCGCCTGCCAGACGTGTACAACCGGATGCACGCCACGAGCAAGGCGACGACGCTCGGAGCAGCGTCGCTCTTCCTGGCCGTCACGGTGTACTACGGCCCGAACGGAGCGGGACTCACGTCGCTCGTGGGCATCGCCTTCCTGTTCCTGACGGCACCGACGGGTGCCCACATGATCTCGCGGGCCGCACAGAAGATGGGCGTCCCGTTCTACGGGGACGCGGTCTGGCCGGATCAGGTCGAGTCGGGCGAGGAAGAGCCCCGCGACT
>Ga0207755_100431_pt1 | contig 19720 bp, 19 predicted proteins | sample A23P2SouthBayCA_FD_187734 | JGI IMG/M metagenome (GOLD analysis project Ga0207755, IMG submission 187734) | Aerobic enrichment media microbial communities from Bioluminiscent Bay, La Parguera, Puerto Rico - A23 P2 (SPAdes) | ecosystem: Environmental > Aquatic > Marine > Unclassified ...
CTCGAACGCCATCGCGTCCTGGCCGTACTGAACCCGGATTTCGTTGATACCGCCGGCCGCTTGCTTCGCGTTACTCAGTCCGGCGTTGTACTGCGTCCAGAGGCGTTTGAGTGCGCCATAGACGGGACCAGGAAGCTCGCCTTTCGCGGGGTCCCCTTCCTGGTCGTCGAGGATAGCGGCGACTTCGTCGTCGCTCATCCCGCAGGCGTCGTGCAGGAACTCACAAGCGTCCGGGTCGCCGTGCTCGCAGTGGTCGCGAGCGTGTTCGCACTCCGCGCCCATCGCTGCTTCCGCCCTGTCGAGGTGGTCCGCCGTGTCGTCTTCGGCGTCGAGCCGTCGGCCGCCGCCTTCTTCGCGTGCTCGTTCGGCGAGTTCGCGATGTTCGTCGACGGTGAGGTCGGGGTCGTAGTAGCTCGTCCAGTCGTCGACGCCGTGGTCGAGGAAGATCGCTTTCGCCGACCGTGCTTTCAGGATGTTGTTCGACCCTGTGAAGGGGGCGAGTCGGTTCTTCTCGGTCTTTGTGAGTTCGACTTGTCCGGGGCCGCCGTGTTCTGCGCGGCCTGCGCCAGCGCCGACGCTGGCGCGGTCGTGCAGCCAGTCGGGGGCGTCGGAGACGACAGCGACGGTTTTCAGTCGCTTGTCGTCGTCGATCGGGCAGACGTAGTCCGCGTATTCGTCGCGGAATGCGTCTGCGGCGGCTTTGGAGCCGAACCCGTAGTTCTCAGACACTCAGGTGTGCACCTCGCGGAGAGAACAGGGGAGAGGCGTCCTTAGCGGGCGGGAAAACTCGACTCAGACTATAGTAGTCGGTGTGTTTAACCGGGTTTGTCGGGAAGGAAGCGTGTAGTATGGCGATGAATCAGTTGGTGTCTATCGGTGGGACGTCCGCGGGCGTTTCGCTTCCCATCGATGAACTTCGTGATGAGGGTGTTGTGTCGGGCGGTCGGAACGACGAGCCGATCGAGATCGAGGACGTGATCCTGCGCGTCCACCGCTTCGACCGCGGGGCGTGGCAGGTCGTCCGGACGGACGTTCACGACTTCCCAGCGTTCATGGAACGCCCCGCGTTCTGCGAACAAGCGCGGCCGACGGTCGAAGCCTGATTCGGATAGAAGCCGGTAGAACTGCGGGAAAAGCTATTTTCGTTGTTTCTTCGAGTGGTACTGTATGGCGTTTGAACGTGAATGGGATTCCTTCCTGAACAATATAGTTGAACTCGCTGCGTTGAAAGAGGACTACAACGGCCTGCCTGGACGTCAATCGAATTTCCAAGGGACGGATGTCTTGACGATGTTTGAGGAGACGACAGACCGGTTGAGAGAGGAAGAATCCGGATACGAATTGAATTCGCGTCTGCAGGAAGATAGTGAGGAGTGGGCGAATCGGATGGATGCGGAACTTCAGATGTGGAACTATGCAGCAGAACAAGAGACTTCACCATACGCGGAGCCAACTGAAGACAATTTAGACGCGCGCTTAGGGCAGGCTAAGACGATTAAAGACAGTATCGAGAAATATATCCCGATTCCGAAGCCCATTCAGAGGTTGTTAGAGGGCTTGAACGAGCTTCTGAGCCTCGTAACGTAGGCTGACGTAGCCGACAATATCCATATCCTCGGCGCGCCTGTAGGTGGTTCTGAGGATTGCGGTTACTACAAACGTTCTTCAGGTGCGACATAGTTGAGCGAACATGGTCAGCGAGTTCCTCCAAGATGGCTTCCGGAAGGTGACCGGGCCAATCGAGCATTGGCTCACAACCTATCACACGAACTATTGGGGGTTCAGGCCGGATAAAAAATCAGCGTGGGAAGAAATCGAGATCGGGGAGGTCTTCCTCTTTCACGCTTCCGCCTCGAAATTCCTCGATGTACCCCGGAAAGAGGTTCGCGATGCGGGGAAGGGCGTTATTGGTCTCGGACGTGTCGGCGCGAAGAGTGTCAAAGACGATCCAGCGTGGTGGGAAGAGATTCACGACGATGGAAACTACCCTTACTTGATTCACTTCTCGGAGATATACTGGTTCGGCAATACGGCCGAGATTCGGGATGTTCCGGTGCGCGAGAAGTCGGTCGAAGAGATGGTCGAGGACGTCCATCACCTCGATGAGAATAAGATCTCCTTCAAGGAGATGGATGAGAAGGCGAACTATCGGATTCCGGCACAGGGATCGCCGGGGAACGTCAAGTACCCCGAGAAACTGTTCCCACTACTCGTTGGGCGTATTCACGGGAGCGTGCCAGAATCGACCGATACTTCAGAGGAGAGTAAGTCGGATAGTGGGCGTTCATCGTCTACCGTTCGATCTCGAAATCGGGATCGGGATCTCGACGCGAGTTCGCAGTCCTCGGGGACAGTTACCTACGATAGTTCTGTCGAGCAGACGATGGAGGGCTGGATTGACCACGAACACGCGCTCGACACGTTTGAGGACGCGTTGGTCGACGCCGGGTTCGATGTCGGGGAAACGAAACACAGCGACATCCTCGGGATTCGCGAGAATGACGTGGTTCTCGCCGAAGCGAAGTCAATTCATGAGGGGAACGAACGCTCGCAGATTCGGACAGCGCTCGGACAAATCCACGAGTACAGCTACTTCGATGTGAACCAAGACCCAGAACGAGGTTCGAAGGAGTTGACGCAGTGTCTCGTTCTTACGCGGGAACCGTCTACGGACTACCGAGGATTCCTCGAAGCTCTCCAAGCCGAGGGAATCTACACGTTCTGGCCGGACGAGTTCAACATCGAGGGGTTGGACGAGTCGTTGGAGGTTCTGGAAGACCTGAGGGAGTAGGAGCTATTGCCACTCGCGAAGTGTAGAGTTCATCTCGGAGACCGCTTCTTCGTCGAACCGTTCGTCGTTCTCGTCCATCTTCTGTTCGACAGCAGCGAGGAGTTCGATGTCGAGGCGGTTCGCCAGCCCGAGGAGGTAGATCATTACGTCCGCCATCTCGTCGCGGACGTCGTCCATCAGCTCGTCGTCGCTCGTAACCTCGTGTCGAGAGGGATTGTTCATCCAGAGGAAGTTCTCGAGAAGTTCGTTCGACTCGACTGAGATTGCCATCGCGAGGTTCTGTGGAGTGTGGAATTCGCCCCAGTTTCGCTCCTTGACGAACTCATCGTATCGTTCGCGTAATTGCTCGATGTCCATCTCGTTACAGACGGTGCTTCGAGACTAATGAAGATTGTCGCGTATATTAGGGAAGTCGGAACTGCTCTTTCCGGTAGCCGGCGGGATGGTCGGAAAGACGAATTACGTGGTACTCGCCGCGCTCACGTAGGATCTTGCGGAGGCGGTCGAGCGAGCATGGCTGGGGATAGACGAAGTTGTAGGAGAGAAACCGGATCTGTCCACGGACTACGGCGACAGCTGGGACGCCTTCGCCAGGCACGCCGAGGATTTTCGGGTCGGGTTCCGTCCAAGTGTCCGCGATCTCGTCGAGCGAGTCCTCAAGTGGAGTGGGGTTCGTTGGGATGGTTGGGTTCGCACGCGCCATGCTCAGATGGCTAGGGACGTAGGACTATATTCGCGAGCCATACGCACAGTGAAAGTGGAAGTAGAATAGAGCTGGAGAGTAGCAGTTGGAATCCACGCCCGTTGAGCAGACTATGACTTCAGGTCCGCAATGTTCTCTGTATGCCCAAACTGCGCAAGCGGAGCGTTTTCGACTTGGAGATAGTAGGCCCCAATCAGGTCAGTCTCGATCTCTTTGCGTTTGTGTGAGGCGTCTAAGTCGGTTCGTTCAGCAAATGCGAAGAGCGCGGACTCACCGAAGGTTTGCTCGTGGTCGTAGAGTCGTGAGGAGATATTGCTGGATTCACCGATGTACGCTAAGGTCGGTTCTTGTCCCTCGTACCAGATACGATAGACTCCGTTGTCTGGCGGATCGGCATCGAGTCGGTCTCCCAGCAGGTACGGCTCAGACCATTCAAGACTCATCCAGTCTCGGGAGGCAGGTTTGCGCCAGTTCTGCCAATCTAGGGGTGCAACACCACGCTCGGAGTTAGACTCTTGCTCATTCGACCCGAGCCGCCCACCCTTGTACGCAGAATCGTTCGTGCTGTAGGAGGACTGTTTGTAACCGTCGATGATTCGCCCAAAGTTCGCTGTTGGACTGCGGCTCGTCTCTCGTCGATGGAGCGCGATGAGCGCTGCTTCTATCCCTTTACGGTGCTGTTCGTCTCTCGCCTTTGATGGCGTCGTGTACGAGACTTCGAGAGCAGGACTCACGCTATCTCGAACTGCCCAGAGGCAGGGCGCTGCAGTATGGGGGTCACGGTAGGGCATTTCTCCAGCATAGACGCCTCTAGCGAGACTTTGAATCCGTCTCCTGGTATCACCCGATTCCCCGAGATATTCGAGATGGTCGCGTTTGTCCAGTCGATGACGGATACGGTACAGACCCGGTTGTCGAGGAATCTTCGAGAACGAGTCTGCGTCGAGAGGGGTCCACTCGGACCAGTTCAGGTCGAGCCAGTCCAGAGTGTAGAGATCGTTCTTTGTCATCTCTGCTTCTTCTAACCCGACATTATTCTTGCCCGCATACAGCCTTTACTGTCTCTTAGATCAAAGATCGGCGACTGAGCCGTCTAGTCGTCCGCGACAGCCCGTACTGCCGAACCAGTTGAAACCTGCTCCTCAAGCCGGGCGACGTACTCGGGGTCGTAAGCGTCGGAGTACCGCCACGCCCGAGGGTTCGCACATGCCGGCTTCACGCGCCAGAAGTCCGCCGTCGACTTTCCGTTTCCGAGCGCGTCACCGACCTGGTGCTTCACGTAACCGTCTCGCTGGAGGGCGACGAGATACCCACGAAGGGCGGTCGCGGCGATCCCGGTGTCGGTCGCCATCTGGCTCTTCCGCAGATCGAACCGCAACTGGTGTTCGATAGAGTGCTCGAGCGCGGCCTGATAGACAGCGGCGAGCGCGTCATCTTGCGGATGGTACTCGTCGTTGTCGTCGGGCGTGCTGGCGTCGAGTTCGTCTTTCACGAGTTCGCGAAGCAACTCGCTCCGACTCATGTCGCGTTGGTCGGCGAGGTCGTCCAGGTCGTCGCGGAGGACTTCGGGAAGCCCGAAGGACACCCGTGAGGTTGTCCCGGTTTGCATACGACTCACCGTTCTCCACCCCCGTTTGCATACGCCTCGAATACGCACATGGCGTGGGGTTCGGGAGTATGTATGCAGACCCCTCCCCTGGTTCGCTGCGAGACTCGTGCGCGTGGGCGGGTGCGCGCGAGGCCGGTCATCGACCCGTCCACCTCGGTTCGGTGCGGAGGTCCGCGGGGCGTTCGACGTGCTCGACGACGTCGTGGCCGCCGTCGGCGCGCGCTTCGGGCTGGGCGTGCTGGTCGTCCTCGACCACGGGAACGTGGACGTGGGTGCCGTAGATGTCGCGTCCGGCGGGATCGCTCGGTTGGTGTTCGGCGGTCCAGTAGGCGCGTCTGAGGGCGCAGAGGTGCGCGCAGGGGCCGTCGTTGTACTCGAAGCCCTTGCAGTCGCATGTCCCTGTCCACGCGCCGTGGTCGCGCTGGAGGCGGACCTGGTGGAACGCGCCGTCTGGAAGCTTCACCTCGTAGGTGTCTCCGGCGGTGGGGCGGAGGACGGCGTGGAGCGGATCGCTCCGACTCCAGCTTTGGGTGTGGTCGTCGCGTTCGGTGAGGAAGTCGAGGAGGTCCGTCATGGGCCGCGGATCACCTCCGCGGTTCCCTCGAGCATCGCGCCGCACCGTCCGCAGTAGGGTTTCCCGCGTTCGTCGGTTTGGCGGACGGGGACGCCGCTGGTGCAGCGGCAGGTCATGGCTCGCACACCCCGTCGTCGCGGGCCGGGCAGGATGGCTCAGATTCGTCTATCCAGTCTCCGCAGTAGGTACAAATTGAATCGGAAAACTGGCCGCTAAGTGTCGGAGAATGCGGGAAAATGGATTTATATCCAGTGGGCCGGCGCGAATTTGAATCGCGGTTACGGCCACCCGAAGGCCGAAGGATACCAAGCTACCCCACCGGCCCGCAGAGTTGTCTAGGTCGTGGTTCTCCTTTAACCCTTCCGAATACTCAGTAGTGCGTGTAGGCGTCGGTGTCGAGGTAGTTGTGTGCGACGGTGATGGTGTGGTCTGCGTGGAGGCGTTCGGGGCCGACGCGGACGCGTTCGTCGGCGCGGTCCGCGAGGAGGTCGGCTTCGTCGCTGGTGAAGTCGTTGTGGTCGGAGAGGACGAACGCGGGGTGTTCGGGTGGTTCGGTGTCGACGAGGGGCGTGCCGTCTTCGTGGAGTTGGACGACGGTGGCGCGTTCGGCGACGGAGTCGAGGACGGGTTCGAAGCCGCGTTTGGAGACGAAGACGCCGGGACTCGGTTCTGCTTCGCGGTGGCCGATGGCGCGGTTCTTCCCGTCGAGTGCGTTCCGCACGAGTCCGGCGAGGTTGCGTTCGTCGGGGCGGGCGTTCCGGAGTCTTCGCGAGTCGAAGCGGACGGTGAGTTCGTCGCCGAGAACGAGGTGAATCTGCACGTCGTCGCGGATGTCGTGGCTGAGGAAGACGCTCGCGCCGACGCAGCGACAGAGCAAGTCGAGGCGGCCCGCGCCGGGGAGGTCGTCGAGCGAGAAGTCGGGGTCCGTGGGGGCGTCGTGGCCGAGAACGATGAATTCGCGCATACACGAATCCGGTTCGAGGGCGGCGTAAGTGCGTCGAAAGGGGTCGAAAGGGCTACGTGGCCGAGTCGTGGATTCGGACTATGAGCATCTTGGAGGACGCGCGCGCCGTCGTCGCGGAGGGGCCGGTCTGTGACCCCTGTCTGGGGCGGTGTTTCGCGGACCGGAGTTTCGGACTGACGAACCGCGAACGCGGGCGGGCGCTGCGCACCGCGGTCGCGCTGGACGAGGACGACCCGTTCGAAGAGCCCGGCGATTGCTGGGTGTGCGAGGGGTACTCCGCGGAGTTCGGCGCGTGGGCGGACCGCATCACCGAGGAACTGGCGGGCACGGAGTTCGCGTCGTACCAGGTGGGGACGAAGACACCGCCGCTCGTCGCGGAGAACGAATCGCTGCTCCGGGAGTCCGCGGGCCTCGCGGAGGACGCGGGCGAGTCGTTCAAGTCCGAGTTCAACCGCGAAGTCGGGAAGCGCGTCGGGACGATAACGGGCGCGGACGTGGACTTCGAGCGCCCGGACGTGCTCGCGGTCATCGACCTCGCCGAGGACACCGTGGACGTGCAGGTGAACGCGGCGTTCGTCTACGGCCGGTACCGAAAACTCGCGCGCGGCATCCCGCAGACGGAGTGGCCGTGCGGCGAGTGTGGTGGTTACGGCCTGCGCGGCGACGAGGTGTGTCCGACCTGCAAGGGCACGGGCTACCAGTACCCGTTGAGCGTCGAGCAGCTCACCGCGCCCGTCGTGGAGGACGCGATGGACGGCGAGGACTCCAAATTCCACGGCGCTGGGAGAGAAGACATCGACGCGCTCATGCTCGGAACGGGACGGCCGTTCGTCGTCGAGGTCGAGAGTCCGAAGAAGCGGTTCCCCGACGTGGACGAACTCGAATCCGAGATAAACGAGTTCGCTGGCGGGAAGGCCGAGGTCGAGGGGTTACGCCTCGCGTCGTACGAGATGGTCGAGCGCGTCAAAGAGCACGACGCGGACAAGACCTACCGCGCCGAGGTGGAGTTCGACGCGCCCGTCACCGGGGACGAACTCGCGGCCGCGCTCGCCGAGTTGGAGGGCGCGACCATCGAACAGCGAACGCCCGAACGCGTCTCCCACCGCCGCGCGGACAAGGTTCGAGAACGCCGCGTCCTCGAAATCTCGGGCGACATGGAGGACGAGACGCACGGAACCGTCGAAGTGCTCGGCGAGGGCGGCCTCTACATCAAGGAACTCGTGAGCGGCGACAACGGGCGGACGAACCCGAGCCTCGCCGGCATCCTCGACACGGGCGCGGTCGTCACCGCCCTCGACGTCGTTTCGGTCGAGGGCACGGACGAACCGTTCGAGCGCGACGAGTTCTTCCTCGATGCCTGAATCGTTCGGCGTGGACGAGGCCGGGAAGGGGCCCGTGCTCGGGTCGATGTTCGCCGCGTGCGTCGTCGCCGACGAGACCGCGCTCCCCGACGGCCTCAAGGACTCGAAAGACCTCACGCCCACGAAGCGGGAGGAACTCGACGCGGCCCTTCGCGCCCGGGAGAGCGTCCGCGTCGGCGTCGCCGAGATTCCCGTCGAGCGCATCGACGACCCCGGGACGGACATGAACACGCTCACCGTCGCAGCGCACGCCGAGGCCATCGACGCCGCGAACGCAGACGGCCTGTCGGGCGTGGTGGACGCGGGCGATACCTCCGAGTCGCGGTTCGCGCGACGGGTGCGAGAGACCGCCGAGAGCGACGTGGAGGTACACGCAGAACACGGCGCTGACGCGTCCTACCCGCTCGTGTCCGCAGCAAGCGTGGTCGCGAAAGTCGCGCGGGACGCACACGTCGACGCGCTCGCCGCCGAGTACGGAGAACTGGGAAGCGGCTACCCGAGCGACCCGAACACGCGGACGTTTCTGGCGGAGTACGTCGACGCGCACGGAGAACTGCCGGCGTGCGCGCGGGCGTCGTGGAGCACCAGTGAGGACGTGCTCGCGGCCGCGGAGCAGTCCGGATTGAACGACTTCTAGAGCGCGCCTTCGTGTTCGAGGAGCGCGCGCTTCGCTTCCACCCCACCGGAGGCAGAGTAGCCGTGAAGCCCGCCGTCCGCACCGACGACGCGATGACAGGGCACGAGTATCCCGACTGGATTCCGACCGCATCCCTGTCCCACCGCGACGGCGGCGGTGTCGAGTTCGTCCGCGAGGTCGCCGTAGGTTCGGGTTTCGCCGTACGGAATCTCGGCCATCGCGCGCATCACGTCGCCGTCGAACGCGTCCGGATACTCGATGTCGAGGTCGAACGACTCGCGGTCGCCCGCCGCGTACTCGTCGAGTTGTCGGCGAATCTCCGAGTCCGGGTTCTGTACGTAGTCGGTGTCGATGTCGAAGTCGTAACCGAGGAGTGTCGTGTTCATGTGAGGTCTCCGAGGTCGTAGCCGCCCGCGCGGGCGAACTGGTATGTCGCTGCCGCGAACAGTCCGAGCGCGACGACGAACCCGACGTAGGACGCGGGGGCGTCCGCGCGGACGCCGGCGACGAACGCGCCGACGCCGAGGAAGAAGAGGAGGACGCCGAAAACGACCACGGCGACCGCGCCGAGGACGTCCCAGAGCGCGTCCCGGACGCCGTGCCGGACGGCGACGTAGAGTTCGTCGGGGGAGGGCTCGCTCATAGCGGTGAGTGCTCGCCCGGCCGGCTTAAGCGTGGCGTCGGGGCGAACCGACGGATTTGATACGCTCGCCGGGGGACGTGAGGAGGAATGGCGGCCGACCACCACGAGACGCCGGACGCGGAGACGCTCGCGAACGTCGTCGAGACGGGACTGCACGAGGGCGCGATAGTCACCCTGCAAGCGCGATGCGAAGTGGAGTACGACGGCCGCACCTCGGGCTATCTCGGACCGGGCGACCGCCTCCTCGTCTGCAAGCCAGACGGAACGATGCTCGTCCACCAGCCCGACGGCCACAAGCCCGTGAACTGGATGCCCGCGGGCGGCACCGTCTCCGCCCGCGAATCCGACGGCGACCTCGTCGTACTCGCGCGCCGCGTCAACCCCAGAGAGCGCGTCGAAGTCCGCCTCATCGAGACCTACGGCGTCACCCGGTTCGACGCGGAGGACGCCGCGGAATACGAGGAATCGGGGACGGAAGACGAGATGCACGCCTACATCGAAGCCAACCCCGACGAACTCGAAGCAGGCTTGCGAATCGTCGAACACGAACGCGAGAGCAAGTACGGATTCATCGACTTCTTCGCCACCGACGCGGACGGCAACCCCGTCGTCATCGAAGTGAAGCGGATACAGGCGACGCTCAACCACTTCGACCAGCTCAAACGATATGTCTCGCTGTACGAGGACAACGACGAGGTGCGGGGGATGCTCGTCGCGCCCTCGGCCTCCGAGCGCGTGAAGCGCGCGCTCCGCGACTCCGGACTGGAGTTCGTGGAGCTCTCCGAGTTCGACCGGGACGCGACGGGCGCGACGGAAGCGAAACTCACCGACTTCTAACGCGCGCCCAGACGACGAGCACGGACGGCGTGACGAACACGGACGTGAGGTACGCGTAGAAGACGGAGAGCGCGGTGAGCAGGCCGAACTGGCCGAGAACGGGCGTGATGGCGAGCACGAGCACGCCGATACCCGTCGTCGTCGTGACCATGCTTCCGGCGAGCGCGCTCCCCGTGCCGCGCACCGTCGCGTCGAGCGCGTCCAGCACGTCCTCCCGGGCGTCGTACTCGTCGGCGAACCGGTGGACGACGTGCGCCGAGTAGTCCGTCCCGAGGCCGATGGTGATGGAGAGTATGGTCGCGGTCAGCGCGTTGAACGGCAATCCGAACAGCCGCATCGACCCCGCGAGGAACGAGATGGTGAACACGATTGGCACGACGTTCACCACGCCCAGCGACGGCCGCCGGGAGAGGAAGGCGTAGACGGCGACGAGGAAGACCGCCGTGGCGGCGAGCGCGACGACGAGGCTGTTGAGCGCGGACGCGAGGATGACGGCCGCCACCGCCTGAAACACCACGGTCTCGCCGGTCGGCGTCGCGTCGAACCGGTAGCGGTCGGCGAGCGTGTCCGCGGCCGCCGACACCTCGGACTGACTCGCGTCCGTCTCCGCGGTGTAGACGACGCGGGCCGAGCGTCGGCTCTCCGTGAGATACCGCAGTGCCCGGTCGCGTGCGGGCGAGTTGAGGAGCGCGGCGTAGATACTGTCGAGGTTGTCGTCGGGGACGCCGTTGTCGTTCGCGTCGTTCCGGTCCACGAGCCGGCGGAAGGACGCGGACTCGTTCTCGCGGGCGCGAATCACGTCGAGGATGCTGTCGGTTCGCGCGCGCCGCGCGTCGGCGACGATGACGTCCGGCGGGTCGCGTGCGGCCCGGTCGAGCGATTCGAGCGCGTAGTCCGACGTGAGCGGTCCCTGCACGTAGACGAGAATCGTACTGCCCTGCGAGGTGGTGAAGCGGTCTTCGAGGTAGTTGAGGGTCGCGGTGGCGGTGTACTCGCTCGGCTTGAACGGTTCCGGGAGGTCTTCGAGGTAGTTCGGGGTCTGTTCCGGCGGCAGGAAGTCGTCCTGCGAGAACGACGTGTCCACGCCCGTGCCGTACGCGCCCGAGACGACGGAGAGCACGACGACGGCGGCGAGGAACACGCGCGGGCCGCGTCGCGCGACGACGACGCCACCGGTCGAAATCCGACCGAGGAGGGAGCCTTCCGCGCCGAGCGGGCGCTGACTGAACGTCGGAATCCCGTAGGTTTCGCGCCACTCGTCGGTGAGCACTTTCGTCGCGGGGAGGAAGACGCCGAAGACGAGGAAGGTGAACGTGATGCCGACGGCGGCGACGATGCCGAACTCACGGATGGGTGCGAGCGCGCTCGTGAGGTTCGCGGAGAACCCCAGTACGGTGGTGCCGGTGACGATGAAGAAGGCGACGAGGAGTTGGCGGGTGGCGACCCCCATCGCGGGTTCGATGGCGCGGCCGGCGGCGCGTTCCTCGCGGTAGCGGTTGATGCTGTGGATGCCGAAGTCGATACCCACGGAGAGCAAGAGCGGTGGGACGGCGATGAGTAACTGGGAGAACGCGATGCCGGCGAGGCCGAGGAACCCGACCGTCCACACCACCGCGACGACGAGCGAGAGCAGTCCGAGGAGGAGGTCGACGGGGTCACGGTAGGCGAAGACGAGGAACGTGAAGATGAGCGTGATGGACGCGGGGATGACGAGAATCAGGGAGTCGAAGATGACGTTCGAGAACTCCGCGGAGACGATTCCCGCGCCGAACACGCGGATGTCGCCGCCGACGGACGACACGAGCGGTTTCGCGCGCAACTGGAGCGGCGTGAGGGGGCTGTCCGTGCTCGCGCCCGCCGTGTCTTCGAGGCCTGCGGGAAACTCGTGGGAGACGACGCCGACCGTCGCGGACGCGGACGCGCCGGGGCGGTTGAAGTCGTCGCTCAACAGCGCGCGAAACGACCGCTCGCGGGCGGCCGTCCGAACCGCCGCGTCCACCTCCGCGGGCGTCGCGCGCTCGACGACCCGAATCTGTGCTTCGAGCGTGCGCGCCGACGGGTCGAGCGTGGTCGCGACGACCGACGCCGCGCTCGACGTCCCGGAGACGCGGAAGTCGGGGCGGTCCGCGAGCCGTTTCTGCGCTTCGAGCATCCGGAGGAGCGACCGTCGCGCGAGGACGTTCCCGCTCCGCTGGACGAGTTGCGTGCTCCCGGTGTCGGGCGCGAACGGCGGACTGAACTTCTCGTTCACGTCGGTCAGCGCGCGCTGTGCGGGCAGGTCTTCGGTGAACTGACTCGTCCCCGCCTGCGTCGAAACGTTCCCGAGACCCACCGCGAACACCGCCGTCGCGACGAGGAACGTGACGACGACGAGACGCGGCCGCCGCACCGTCAGGTCCGTGACCGCGTCCGCGACTTGGCTCGGCGTCATCCCGTCCCCTCGAACGACTCCTCGGTGTCCGCGTCGCTCACTTCCGCTGATTCCGTTTCTCCCGCCGCTTCCGCCTCGTCGTTCTCCGTCTCCTCGCGGCGACGCCACCACCGATAGCCGAGATAGGCGAGCACCGCGAGCGCGATGAGAACGAGAAGCGGGACGACCCACCACGGAAGTCCCTGCGAGGGCGGGCGTTCGACTTGGACGCCGACGTTCACGGGCTTCGACAGCAGGTCGTCGCCGTCCGGCGTCGTGTAGAGGAAGTCGACGGACACCGGGTAGGCCTTCGTGGCGGCGTCCCCGTCCGCTGAGACGGTGAACTCGATGCGCGTGGACTCGTTGGGTTCGAGCGCCGAGACGAACGCCTGACTGTCGTCGACGGAGAGCGGCGAATCCGCGAACGCTTTCGCGCGGACGTTCGTCACGCGGACGCCGCGGTTGTTCGTGATTTCGAGGACCACGTCGGCGCTCCCGCCCGCCGTGATGTTCACGGACACCGGGTCCACGAGGAACGGGTCGCGAGCGGGGGCGATGGAGACGTCCGCGACGAGGGGGTCCGTCGTCCGCCGGTCGTCGTCGTCGTCGGTGTACGTCACACGATACGTGAACTGGCGGACGCCGGCGTCCCCGCTCTCGCTGATTTCGACGGGTAACGTGAACTCGGCCGACGCGCCCGCCGCGAGGTCGCCGACCGCCGCCTCTGTCTCGATTGGGTTGACGTTCCCCGTGTCGGTGACGAGTTCGACGCCGACGAGGGTGACGTTCCGCGGCCCCCGGTTCGTCACGCGCGTCCGAACGCGCCCCTCCTCGCCGACGCGGAGCGTGCTCTCGACGGTCGCCACCGAGAACGCCTGTTTCGCCGCGGGCGTCGCGCCGAACGGGAGCGCGTCCGACTGTCGGCGTTGACCCTCCGCGTCCTCGTAACTCACCGACGCGCGGAGCGCGACCGCCTGCCCGGCGGATTCGGTGCCCGCGTCCACCCGATAGCGGACCGACCGCGTCTCCCCCGACTCCCACGTCCCGACGAACCGCGTGTCGTTTCTGCCGCCCGTGAGCGAGAGCGCGCCGCTCTCCGAGACGAGCGAGACGGTCGCATCGGTGAGCGTCCGATTCCGGCGGTTCTCGAGGACCAACAGGACCGTCCCGGTGTCGTCGGCCTGCAGGTCGGTTCGCACGGCGCGAAGCGAGAAGTCGTCCGTCTCGCTCGCCACGTCCACCACGACGGAGAACGGGTCGGTGGTCCGTCGGTCCCCGTTCACCGTGACGTACTCCACCACGACGGTGACGCGCTTCTCCCCCGGTTGAGCGGTGTCGAGGACCGACACGGGAAGCGAGAAGTCGGCGTCGTCGTCCGGTTCGAGGTCGCCGAGCACGAACTCGGTTTCACGCGGTCGCAAGGTGTCGCCGGCCTCAGTAACGCGGACGACGGCCGTCGAGACGTTTCGCGGCCCGAGATTGACGACGGTGCCGTTCACTCTCCCCTCGTCACCGACGCGGAGCGTCCCGGAGACGTCACGGACCGCGAACGCCTGCTCCGAATCCGGGAGGACCGCCACCGTGAGTGTGGATTGTCGCGTGTCGCCGTCACGGTCCGTGTAGGATACGGTGAGCGTGAGCGGATACGCCCGCGGGCCGCCGCGCTCCGAAACCGACGCGTCCACCGTTATCGTGCGCTCGTCCCCGCGGTTCCAGTCGCCGACGTACCGGGTGGCGTTCCCGCCCGCGCCGAGCGTGAGGTCCGCGTTCGACGACGACACCGTCACCGTCGCGTCCGTCGCGTCCCGCGCCCGCAGATTCGCGAGCGTCACCGACACCGTTCCCAACTCACCGACCTGCAAGTCCGTCTCCACGTCCCGGACGGCGAACTGGTCGCGTTCGTCGCGAATCCGCACCGAATCGAACAACCGGTCGCTCCGCCGCGAATCGCCGTCCCGGTTCACGTACTCCACGACGAACGAGAGGCGGCGCTCACCGGGTTTCGCGCTCTCCGGCACCCGCACCGGGAAGGAGAAGTCCTCGCTCTCGTCTTCCTCTAAGTCGCCGAGGACGAACGTCGACCGCTGCGCTATCACGTCCCCGTCCCCGTCGACGAGACGCACCACGGCCTCCGAGACGTCGTTCGGCCCCTCGTTCGTGATGGTGCCGCGGACGCGGCCGTCCTCACCGACCCGCAGACTCCCCCGCACGTCGTCCACGCTGAACGTCTGTTCGTCGTCGAGTCGCACCCCGAAGAAGTAGGGGAGCGACCGCTGCCGGTCGCCGTACTCGTCGGTGTACCGCACCGTGGCGGTGAGCGCGTACCGCTGGCGGGCGGTGCCGTTCACCCCCGTCGCGTCCACCTCTATCGTCCGCTCTTCGCCCTCGTCCCAGTCACCGACGTACCGGGTCGAGGCGTTCCCCCGGCCCGCCAACTGGAGGTCGCCGTTCAGCGACCGAACGGTGACCGCGGCGTCCGTCAAATCCTCCTCGCCCGTGTTCTCGAGCGTCAGCTCTATCGTCCCCGTCTCCCCCACCTGCAAATCGTCGTCCACGTCGACCACCTCGAAGCGCGCGTTCTCCCCGACGACGAGGTGGACGTAAAATTTCTCCGTCTCGTAATCCACGTCGCGGTCGTCCTCCGTGATGGACTGCGTGTACGCGTACCGCACCGTCACCGGCACCTCGTAGACCCCGGGGTCCGCGTCCTCCTCGACGTCGATCTCGAACCCGGCCTCGGCGACGGACCCCGACGTCACGTCCCCCAGCGGCGTCGTCCCCGTCCTCACTTCGATGGGCGCGTCCCCCTCCCGCAGTTTCACGCGGACGTTCCGCGCCGTCGTCACCGCGCGCTCCGCGTCCGCCGGCACGTCCAATCCCCCCTCTTCGACCACACCACCGTTCGACAGTTTCACCACGAACTGCGTCCGCTCACCCGGACTCACCCGATTGTCCGGCGCGAACGCCTGCAACCACGGCGACCCCTCCACCCGAACCGGCTTCGACGGACACGGCGTCGTCTTCCGCCGTGTCGTCGGCTCCGGCGTCGATTTCGTCGCCGTCGGTTTCGTCGTCGTTCGCGTGGTCGTCCTCGTCGTCGTCGTCCGTCTCGTGGTCGTCGGTTTCGTCGTCGTCCGCGTCGTCGTGGTGTGTTTCGTGCCGTGGCGCGCGAGCGCTGCGTGGGCGGCGGGTGCGTCGGCGGCGGTTTCGCAGGCGCTCGCGGTACGGGCGGGCGGGTGCGTAGGCGCGGTCGACGCCGCGGGTGCGACGGCCACGAGGACCGCCAGCGACACCGCCAGTAAGTACGTGTTACGCGTCATGCGCCCTGAGTAGGGACGGCGCAGTCGCGCGGCGGGGGGACGGTGCGCGGACGGTGCGGGAGTCCGGTGACTGCACGACGCAGACGTCACCCGAACGAGGGTTTGTTGTCCACCCCTTACCGAGCGCTCACGGCCGGAACGCGCGCGTAAGACGGGAGTAACCGAGAGGACCGCAGTGTTTCGCCGGCGAAACAGCGTGACTAACTGACAGCGAGAAAGCGAGCGAAAGCGGCGGGTTAGCGGTCGGTGAGGAGGCGGCGGAGGATGTCACCGTACGCCGGCCGCGTGATGAGAACCCCGATGAGGACGCCGAGGATGGTCACCAGCGCGAACCCGCGGAGGTCGCCGAGCGACAGCACGGCGAGCGGACTCATCGCGACGATGGTGGTCGCGGCGGCCGCGCCGATGATCCAGAGCGCCTTCCGGAAGCGGTTCCGGAACACGCGACTCGACGACACCTCCTCCGTCATCACCTCGTCGGCGATGATGATGAGGTCGTCCACCCCCGTACCGATGACGGCGATGAACCCGGCGATGTAGGAGAGGTCGAGCGCCAACCCGGACACCGCGGAGAACCCGAGGAGGACGACGACCTCACAGAGCGCCGTCAACACCATCGGGACCGCGACCCGCGCCTCCCCGTACCGGAGGAAGACGACGAGGCCGACGGCGAGCGCCGCGATGAACCCGGTCAGGAACGAGAGCGGTTTGAAGCGCTCCGCGAGACTCGGGGAGATGTAGTAGGTCGTGCCGTGGTCGACGTCGAGCGTCGCCGGGAGCGCGCCCGCGGACAGGTCGACCTGCAACTGCTGGGCCTGCGAGAGCGTCGGCGCCTGAATCACGAACTGCGGGTCCTTCGGGAAGTCGCCGCTGTTGATGGTGTTCGCGAGCGACTGCCCCATCGACGAGGAGTAGACGACTTCGCCGTCACTCCGCGTGAGCAGACAGTGCTGGGTCGCGTTCGGACTCGATTCGTACTGGCAGTCGCCGACGCCGCCGCCGGACGTGAACCCGTAGTCGCGCATCGCGGCCGCGAACTTCGTCGCGCCCTCGTCGGTGAGCGTCACCGGGACGACCGGACCGAGGCGGGGGTCACGCTGGGCGACACCGACGCTCGCGAGGTCGGCGCGCTGGATGACGGTGTCGTTCACCATCGTCCCGTTCACGGGGTGGTAGGCGTCCATCTGGACGTTCCCGCGCTCGGTGACGATGGCTTCGACGCTGGAGACGTTCCGTCCCGGCACTTCGACGATGATGAAGTGCTGGCCGGACTGCGGCGACCGTGCCTGCTGGACGTTCGTCCCGCCGAGACCAGTCTTGTCGAGTTTGTCCTTCAGGACGTCGATGATGGTCTCACGCGTTGGCGCGGTCACGCCGTCACGAACCGATTTGACGGAGACGCCCGCGTCCGTCACCGCCTGCCGGACCGTCGCGTGACTCTCGTTCTGGAACACCTCGACGGTGTCGAGCGACGGTCTGACCCGGACCATGCTCAGTTCGACGTCGAGCGCCTTCGAGACGTTCTGCTGGACGTCGAGTTCCTCGCTCGCGCTGATGTTGTCGGTCTGGACCGTCACACCTTCGACGGGTGCACGGATGCGGGTACCGCCGTCGAGCTGGAGGCCGTACTGGAGGTTCGTCGGACCGCTCGCGCTGCCGACGCCGGGGGAGAACAGCGCGACGCCGCTCCCGACGACGAGGACGATGAGGACGGCGATACGCCAGTTTTCGCGTATCATCGTCCCACCCCCTCGTACTTGTACCAGCGAAGCAGTCCGAGGTTGAGCATGTACGTGTTCACGAGGTCAGTCGCGAGGCCGAACACGAGGATGAGACCGATGGACGTCAGCAGTTGGATGCCGAAGAAGTACGCGACGATAGCCATCACGGTCATCGCGGCCAGCGACGTGGTGGTCATCGTCGCACCGGTCTTGAACGCGCGGTCGACGCTCTCGTAGAAACTGCCGGACCGACGCAGCACGTGGTTCGTCAGCAAGATGTCCGAGTCGACGCTGTAACCGATGAGCATCAGGAGCGCGGCGACCGTTCCGAGCGAGAGTTTGATGCCGAGCAGGTTCATCAACGCCACCGGCACGACGATGTCGCCGAACGCGGACCCGACCACCGCGATCGAAGGGACGAACGACCGGAAGAGTACGAAGACGATGAGGCTCATCCCGAGGAACGCCGCGAGCAGTCCGATGAACGCGAGGTCCTGGTTGTTCGCGCCGAACGTCGCCGACGTGGTGCGGATAGATTCGAGTGATAAGTCCGTTTGGGCGTTATCGACCCGGTCTTGGAGGTAGTCCTGTAACTGGGCCTGTGTCTGTCCCTGTTCGGCTTGGAACGTCAGTACGTACGTATCCGTTTCCGAGGGGATGGTTCGGACGGACTCCGGCGGATGTTCACCGAACGCGTCGACGACCGTGGCCTGTGACGCGGGCGACGAGACGGTGAGTTCCGTTCCACCAGTGAACTCCATCCCAAGAGCGACGGGTGACCCGGTGAGGGCGAACGTTCCGCCGAGTACCAGGAGCGCCGCCACCATGAGGGCGAGCGGTGGCCCCATGAGTTGGCGCAGCGAGTACTGGCTGAAGTCCACCTCCGGGACCTCGAAGGTAGGCATACCATCCGATTGCGAACCCCGGTGGATAAGGATTGAGTTTTCGCGACGCCTACCGGTAGTCCGCGACGAACCGCTCGGGGACGTACGTCAGGACGCCCGCGGGGGTGCGAGCGACGAGCCACTCGGCGAACACGACCATCGGTTTTCGCACGGCGACGTACACCGTGGAGACGACGAGCGCGGCGTAGACGAGCAGGTCGAACTGGCCGTCGAGCAGGACGAGTTCCGGGAGCGCTGCGACGGCGGCGACGGCGAGGTCTTCGGGCGCGCCGTCGTATCGCACCCAGCGCTTCGGCGGTATCCACGTGCCGCGGAAGTGGTCGTAGACGCCGCGGTCGCTCGTTCCCTCCCACGGCCGGAGTTCGAGGCCGCCGCCGAACGCGTCCATCCCGGAGTGGACGGCGGCGGCGAACAGGAAGACGGCGGCGGCGAGCGTCCACGACCCCGGCGTCACGAGGTAGACGCCGCCCGCGAGGACGGCGGCGAGCGAGTAGTACACCGGGAAGTGGAGCGTCTTCCGGTGGCCGGCGTAGAGGTCGAGGTCGGGGAATCCGCCGCCCGCGAACCCGGCCGCGAGCACGACGGGCGTCGCCTCGGGCGCGAACAGGGCCGCGAGCGTGAGGCCGACCAGCGCGTGCGTCGTCGCCATCATGATACTGTTGGATACGAGAGGACACGACTTATCGTTTTCGCGGATTTAAGTCCCGTCCAGTGCTACCCCGACACGTGTCGAAACGCTCGTACGCCGGGACGTACGCGGTCCGCGGACTGCAGGCGCTCGTCTGTCTGGTGCTCGTCACCGGCGTGTTCACGCGAAACCCGAGCGTCGTCGTGAACGCCCTGCTCGGCCTCGCGGTCACCTTCGTTCCCGGCGTCATCGAACGCGACTACCGCGTCACCCTCGGGCCCGGGCCCGCGCTCTGGGTGACGACGGCCGTCCTCCTCCACTCCGTCGGGATGCTCGGCCTCTACGACTCGGTCCCGTGGTGGGACCACCTCACGCACACGCTCTCCGCGACCGTCGTCGCCGGGGCCGCGTACGCGGTCGTTCACGCCGTCGACATCCACGAATCCCGCGTCCACTTGGACGACACGTTCATGGCCGTCTTCTTGCTCGTGACGACGCTCGGCCTCGGCGTCCTCTGGGAGACGATGGAGTTCGTCGCGCGCGACCTCGCCAGCGCACTCCACCTCAGGCCCGTCCTCATCCTCTACGGCGCGGACGACACCATCGCCGACCTCGTG
>Ga0207755_100432_pt1 | contig 19719 bp, 19 predicted proteins | sample A23P2SouthBayCA_FD_187734 | JGI IMG/M metagenome (GOLD analysis project Ga0207755, IMG submission 187734) | Aerobic enrichment media microbial communities from Bioluminiscent Bay, La Parguera, Puerto Rico - A23 P2 (SPAdes) | ecosystem: Environmental > Aquatic > Marine > Unclassified ...
GGCGGCGGCCGCGTCGGCCTGTCGCTCGGCGACGTCCGCGCCGCGGAGGGCGTCGCTCGCGGCCGAGTAGACGGTGCAGGACGCGAGCGGGCCGCGCTCGCGGAGCGAGAGCGCGTCGAGGGTGGACGGTCGAACGGTGAGCGTCGCCTCGCCGCCGCCCGCGGGGTAGAAGCCGCGCGCGGAGAGCGAGATGGTCGCGTCGAGGCCGTGTGCGCGCAGGAGCGGGAGTTTCACGCGCCGGAGGTAGTCGAGCGTCGGCGCCCAGCGGACGTCCGTGCCGCCGCGCACCGTCACCCGATAGGGGGCGTCGAGTTCGAGGGCGAGTGGGAGGACGGCGTCGAGGACGAGCGGGACGCTCCCGGCGGTGCCGATGTCGACGGTGGCGTCGCCGCCGTCGAGCGGCCCGGGGTCGAAGGCGACGCGTTCGGCACCGACGGCGACGCCCGAATCGTCGGCGTCGCAGGCGACGTCGGCGTCGCAGGCGACGTCGGCGTCGCAGGCGCGCGCGACGGCTTCGACGGCGGCGACGTGCTGGCGTTTCAGGCCGCTCTCGTCGCGCGCCCCCCGAACGTCGGTCACTTCGACGGAGCGGCCGGTGAGCGCGGCGAACGTGACGGCGGAGCGGACGAGTTGGCCGCCGCCGCCCGCGCCGGAGAGCGAGAGCATCGACGGCGATTCGGGCGCGCGCCCCCAAATACGCTACCTTCTCCGCGCCCGCCGGCGGCGAATCCAGCAGCCTTACCGCGCCGGCGCGTCGAGGACGCGTATGCCCGAACGCGACTTCGACGAGGCGGCGTGGCGCGAGCGAATCGAGTCGTATCGCGCGGAGAAGGACGAGTTCCTCGCGGAGCACCCGCAGTCGCCGATATCGCCCGACGAGCGCGAGGCGTTCGACGGCCTCGACTACTACCCGCCCGAGCCGTCGTATCGGATCGTCGCGCGCATCCAGGCGGCCGCGGACCCGGAGACTGTGAAGCTGGCGACGACGAAGGGGCCGGACCGCGAGTACGAGCGCGTCGCGACGCTCGGATTCACGCTCCGGGACGACCATCACGTGCTCGCGGCGTACGCCGCGCCGACCCAAGAAGGCCTGTTCGTGCCGTTCACGGATCCGACGAACGGGGAGGCGACGTACGAGCGCGGACGCTACCTCGAACTCGACGTCGAGGAGTTCGAGACGGGCGACGACGTCGTCGTGGACTTCAACACGGCGTACAGCCCGTTCTGCGCGTACGACGAGGGGTTCGCGTGCGTCGTCCCGCCGGAGGAGAACCACGTGAGCGTGCCCGTGGAGGCGGGGGAGAAGTACTGACGGCAGCGTCGCCACTCCGTGGGCGGGGAGTCGGGAGAAAATCGCGATACGTCCGTGAGTGCGCCAGCGACAGCGGGGTTACTCGCGCCTCACCGTGGTCGGCGCTCGCCGTTCCCGCGACACCTCACTAGCGTTCGCCGTCGCGTTACGCGAGGGTCTCGGCGGCTTCGAGGAGCTCCTGGTAGCGGTTGCGGATGGTGACCTCGCTGACGTCGGTGACGTCGCTGACCTCGCTCTGGGTCACCTTCTGGTTCGCGAGCAGGCTGGCGGCGTAGATGGCGGCGGCGGCGAGGCCGACGGGGCTCTTGCCGCTGGTGACGCCCTGGTCGGCCGCGGTGTCGAGGAGTTCGCGGGCGCGGCGTTCGACTTCGTCGGAGAGGTCGAGTTCGCTGACGAAGCGCGGGACGTAGCTGGCGGGGTCGGCGGGCGCGACTTCGAGTTTGAGTTCGCGGACGATGTAGCGGTAGGTGCGCTTGAACTCCATGTCGTCGATGCGCGAGACTGTCGCGACTTCGTCGATGGAGCGCGGGGTCTGCATCTGTCGGGCGGCGGCGTAGAGGGAGGCGGTGGCGACGCCCTCGATGCTGCGGCCGGGCAGCAGGTCCTCCTTGAGCGCGCGGCGATAGATGACCGACGCCGTCTCGCGTACCTCCTTGGGGAGGCCGAGCGCGCTACTCATGCGTTCGATTTCGCCGAGCGCCTGCTTCAGGTTCCGCTCCTTGCTGTTGCGGGTGCGGAAGCGCTCGTTCCAGGTGCGCAGGCGCTGCATCTTCTGGCGCTGGCGGCTGCTGAGGCTGTTCCCGTACGCGTCCTTGTCCTGCCACCCGATGTTCGTGGACAGCCCCTTGTCGTGCATCAGGTTCGTCGTGGGGGCGCCGACGCGGGACTTCTGGTCTTTCTCCTGGGAGTTGAACGCGCGCCACTCGGGGCCGCGGTCGATGCCGTCCTCCTCGACGACGAGGCCGCAGTCGGCGCAGACGGTCTCGCCGTGCTCCTCGTCGGTGCGGAGCGTGCCGCCGCACTCGGGGCAGACGGTGGTGTCGGTTCGGGTCTCCTCGCTGGTGGACTGCTCTGTTCGCTGGCGGTCGCTGGTGTACGTGCGGATGCTGGTGTCACTCATGTCGGTGTACTCGGGGACGGGCAGAGGAGGAAGGTATAAATCCCTCAGGCCCGGCTCTTCCTAACCACACATTAGGCCGTAAGACACTTAAACGTTTCGTTGATTTACGGTACGTTAGCGTTTCACACAATAGCGTGATAGGCCTCAATACGCCCACACGTAACGAGTACCTCGAAAACCATGGCGCCGACACCCGACCCCGTAGTTTATATGGGATTATCGTGAGGGTGCTACCCGTCCTCGACGTCCCGCGCGATGGCCGCCAACCCCGAATCCGGCCGCTCCGTCGCCTCGTACGTCGCGCGCTCCCCCGGCGCGCGCACCCCGTACTTGTACTCGGGCGTCACGACGTCCAGGTGGACCGTCCGACCGAAGTCGAGGTCGGTCGAATCGAGCCACGACCGCAGGTAGTCCTCGCCCTCGCCCGGCGTCCGCGCGAGACGCGGCGACCCGAACGCGCCCCGCAGGACGACGTCACCGCCCGCCGACTCGACGAACCGCGCGCGCCGCTCCGACCCGTCGACGACGAGTCGGACCACCTCGCCCGTCGGCACCGCGTCCGCCTCCTCGACCCGCAACTGCGGGCGACTCGTCGACCCGTAGCGCTCCAGCACCGTCGCCACCGTCCGCACGTCCTCGCTCGTCACGCGCTCTGCCATGGGCGGAGAACGGCCGACGCGCAAAAGTCCCTTTCGGGGCACACCCCCCAACATTAGGAATCTAATATGTCCGTTCCCGGCACAGAACTGAACACTCTCTTTCACGTCTCTTGAGTGTTCTCACCGTTCCCGTCGAACACGTTCCACAGTCAGCTTTTTTGATACCGGCGTGATAGGGCGTAGCAGGCCGCCGCGGCCGCTCCCCCACACATGGCACGACCCTTCCCCATCTCTCTGCCGACGCGCGACACCACCACCGCACGCGCCCCTCGCGGAGGCGCCCGTGGCGAGTGACCCCCCGCGCGGACGACCGCTCGCGGGCATCCCCGACGACGACGTCCTCGTTCTCCACGTCGACGACGACCCCGCGTTCGGATCGCTCGTCGCGACGCACCTCGAACGGCGCGACGACAGCGTGGACGTCCGCACCGAGACTGACCCGACCGCCGCGATAGACCACCTCGACGCCGCCGCTATCGACTGCGTCGTCAGCGACTATCAGATGCCCGAACTCGACGGTCTCGAACTCCTCGAATCCGTCCGCGACGTCTACCCGAACCTCCCCTTCGTCCTCTTCACCGCGCACGGGAGCGAACGCATCGCCGCCGACGCCATCGACGCCGGCGTCACCACCTACCTCCGGAAGGGCTCGAACGACGCCTACGATCGCCTCGCCAACCGCGTGCGAAACGCCGTCGACGGGAACCGCTCCGAGCGCCGCTCGCGCGTCGCCCAGGAGCGCGTGTTCGAGCTATACGAGCAGGCTGACGGCTTCTTCTCGCTCGCCGACGACTGGACGATAACGTACTGGAACCGGACGATGGAGGCGCGTACCGGCGTCGGCGTCGACGACGTCGTCGGCCGCGCGTTCCTCGACGCGTTCCCCGCCGCCGCCGGCACCGACCTCCACGAGCGCTACGAGCAGGCGATGACCGCGGACGACCCCGTCGAGTTCGACACCTACTACGACCCGCACGGCTACTGGCTGCACGTCCGCGCGTTCCCCGTCGACGACGGCCTCTTCGTCCACTCGCGGGACGTCACCGCGGAGTACGAACGCGCCCGCGAACTCGAGGAGCGAAACCAGGTCCTCGAATCGTTCGCGAGCACCGTCTCCCACGACCTGCGGAACCCGCTGGCGACGGCGGAAGGGCGTCTCGAACTCGCGCGCGAGACAGGCGAGACAGACCACCTCGACGAGGTCGCGCAGGCGCACGAGCGGATGCACAACCTCATCGACGAACTCCTGCGACTCGCGCGCGGCGAGGACCCCGAGTTCGAGACGGTGTCGCTGCGCGACGCCGCGGCGGACGCGTGGCGGACCGTCTCCGCGAACGAGACGTCGCTCGTCGTCGACGACGACGCCGCGTTCGACGCGCACGCCCCACAGCTCAGACGGCTCTTCGAGAACCTCTTCTGGAACGCCGTCGAGCACGGCGACGCGGACGAGATCCGCGTCGGACGCCTCCCGTCCGGGTTCTACGTCGAGGACGACGGCCCCGGCATCCCCGAAGCGGATCGCGAACGCGTCCTCGAATCCGGCTACTCGAGCGTCGAGGGAAACCCCGGGTTCGGCCTCCACATCGTCGCCGGCATCGTCGACCTCCACGGGTGGCAAATCGACGTCACGGAGAGCGCCGCTGGGGGCGCGCGCTTCGAGGTCACGGACGTGGACGTCGACGATCGGCGGAGAGCGACCTGAGCGGCCGCCTCAGAGGTAGTTCTCGTCGGCGAGGCGTTCGACGGCCTCGCGGAGGCGCTCCTTGCTGTTCGCGTAGGAGATGCGCGCGTAGCCGGGCGCGCCGAACGCGGACCCGGGGACGGTGGCGACGTGGGCGTCCTCGAGGGCGTTCGTACACCACGCCTCGTCGTCCTCGTCGACGGGGAGCATCGTGTAGAACGCGCCCTCGGGCGTCGGCGGCTGGACGCCGTAGTCGTCGAGCAGGTCGAGGAGGAACTCGCGGCGCTCCGCGAACGCCTCGACCATCTCGTCGACGGCCGCGTCCGTGTTCTCCAGCGCCTCGACGCCGGCGTACTGGACGAAGTGCGTGGCCGAGGAGACGGAGTGCGACTGTATCTTGCCCGCCTCACCGATCATCTCCGCGGGCGCGGCGAGGTAGCCGAGACGCCATCCCGTCATCGAGTAGGCCTTCGAGAAGCCGTTGATCGTGACGGTGCGCTCGAACATCCCGTCCAGGCCCGCGAGGCTGACGTGCTCCGGGCCGTAGTTGATGTGCTGGTAGATCTCGTCGCTGATGACGGTGACGTCGTGCTCGACGGCGAGGTCGCGAACGCCCTCCATCGCGGCGCGCGAGTAGACGGCGCCCGTGGGGTTGTTCGGCGAGTTCACGACGAGGAGTTCGGTGTCGTCGCTCACCGCGTCCGCGAGTTCGTCGAGCGCGGGTTCGAGCTGGAAGCCGTGCGGGGAGAGGTCGACGCGGGAGAGGTCCGCGCCCGCGACCTTCGCCATCGCCTCGTAGGAGACCCACGCGGGGTCGAGGAGGACGACCTCGTCACCCTCGTCGACGAGCGTCTGGAACGTCTCGAAGAGCGCCTGCTTCGCGCCCGGCGTGACGATGACGTTCTCCGCGCCGTAGTCGAGGCCGTCCGCCTGCAGTTTCTCCGCGATGCCCTCGCGGAGCGCCGGCACGCCGTTCGACGGCGCGTATCCGGTGTCGCCGCGTTCGAGCGACTCCTCCGCGGCTTCGACGATGTTCTCCGGGGTCTCGAAGTCGGGTTCACCGACGGAGAGGTCCACGACGTCGTGGCCCTCCGCCGTCAGTTCCTTCGCGAGGTTGCTCACCGCGAGCGTCGCGCTCGGTTCGACACGCGTGACTCGGTCTGCGTATTCCATCTATAGGTCCTCCAGTGTTTCCGCGAGGTCGATGGCGCTCTCGACGGCCGCCGCGCCCTTCGTGACGCGCTCTCTGGCCTCCGCGCCGGACATCCCCGGGCCCGAGACGCCGAGCGTGACGGGCGTGTCGCGGGAGACGCTGACCTCGCTGAGCTGCTCGGCGAGCGCGCTCCCGATTACCTGGTCGTGGTCGGTGTCGCCGGTGACGATGGCGCCGAGGACGGCGACCGCGTCCACGTCGTCGCGGCGCGCGAGTCGGTCCGCGACCAGCGGCGCGTCGTACGCCCCCGGCACGCGGACGGCCTCGACGACGTCCGCGCCGGCGTCCGCGGCGGCGTCGCGTCCCTCGGCCTCCATGCCCTCGGTGACGCTGCGGTTGAACTCGGCGACGACCAGCCCCAGGGATACCATGTGGGATGCGTCCACCCGGGCGGCCAAAACGCTACCGTTCTCCGAAAAGGTGGTATGTCGTGGGGGAGTAGCCGGCGGCGATGCCCGACTCGGACCGCCGCGTACTCGCCGGGGTGCTCGCCCTCTCCGCCGTCGCGCTCCTCGCCCGCGTCGTCGCCCTCGGGGCGCGCGTCACGCACTGGGACGAGAGCCGCGTCGGCTACTGGATACTCCGGTACGCCGCGACCGGCGAGTACACCTATCACGCGGGTCTCGGCGGCCCGTTCCTCGTCCACGCGAACCGTCTCGTCTTCGACCTCGTCGGCGCGAGCGACGCGTCGCTCCGCGTCGTCGTCGCCCTCGTCGGCGGCCTCCTCCCGCTGACCGCGTGGCTGTTCCGCGAGCGCCTCCGGCCCGCGGAGACCGTCTCGCTCGCGGCGGTCCTCGCGCTGAACCCGCTCCTCCTCTACTACTCGCGGTTCGCGCGCCCGACCGTCCTCCTCGCCGCGTTCGCGTTCGCCGCGTTCGCGTTCTTCGTCCGCGCACGAGAGACGGGCGCGCGACGGCACGCATACGCCGGGGTGCTCGCGCTCGCGTTCGCGTTCGCGACGACGCGCGTCGTCCTCGTCTACGTCCTCGCGTGGGGGCTCGCGGCGGTCCTCGCGCTCGACCCGTTCCTCCTCCGCGCTCGCGTTCGCGGCGAGTCCCGCGCCGAAGCGCTCGTCGCGCGCCTCGACGCCGTCCATCGCGGCCTGCGGTCGTGGGGCGCCGACGTCGCGGGCGGCGCGGCGCTCTTCCTCGCCGTCCTCGGCCTCGCGTACGCGCCCCGTCCCGACCTCTGGCGGGCGCTCGGCGACCCGGCACGGCTGCCCGAACTCGTCCGCGCGACGGGCCACCTGATCCGGACGTCGCTCGACACGCGCGCGTGGGAGCACTCGCACAGCTACGTCGAGTTCCTGCGCGGCGACCTCTCCGCGCTCGCCGCGGGCGCGGCCGTCGTCTGCGCGCTCGGCGTCGCCGGCTTCCTCGTGGACCGCTACGGCGAGGGCGGGCCGCGCCCGCTCGTCTCCTTCGCGGGCTACTGGACGATAGTGGCGCTCGTCGTCCTCCCCATCGTCCCGTCGGTGCAGGTGCCGTGGACGATGGCGCACGTCGTCGTCGCGCTCGCGCTCCCGGCGGCCGTCGGGGCGGGCCGCCTCGTCGCCCTCGGCGCGTCCGCGCTCCGCGACGGGGACCGGGTGAGCGGAGCCGTCGCGGGCGTCGTCGCACTCTGCGTCGTCGGCTGGGTGGTCGCGAGCGGCGCGAGCGCGGCGTTCGTCCACCCGCAGTCGGGGCCGCTCGTCGAGTACGGACAGCCGAGCGGGGACCTCGACGCGCCGCTCGCGGACGCGGAGACGGCCATCGCGGCGAACGACGGGGGGCCGGACGTCCTCTACTACGGCGAGCACTTCCACGCGACGACGACGCCCTCGGACGCGCCCGGCGACTCGTTCTACGAGCCGAAACACTGGCTGTGGCGGATGCCGCTCCCGTGGTACTTCGAGCGGATGGGCGCGAACGCGACGAGCACGACGTCGCCGAGCGCGCTGGACGGGGAGACGCCGCCCGTCGTCGTGACGCTCGCGGAGAACTACGGCGAGGTGAACTCGCGGCTCGACGGCTACCACGCGAGCGCGTATCGGCTCACGCAGACGGACACGGCGACGGTGTTCTTCGTGCGGAACGAGACCGCGTGAGGCACAGACGTGGACAGGTCGCGGCCCGGTTCGGACACCTTTATGCACGTTCGATGGGACGTGCCGGGTATGACGGAGACGCCACCCGGGACCACGCTCGGCGTCGTCGGCGGCGGCCAACTCGGCCGGATGCTCGCGGAGGCCGCCTCGCCGCTCGGCGTGGACGTGGTCGTCCTCGACCCGACACCGGACTGTCCCGCGGCGACCCCCGCCGCCGACCACATCGAGGGCGCGTTCGACGACCCCGACGCGTTCGCCGAACTCTCGGCGCGCGCGGACGTCCTGACGTTCGAGATCGAGCTCGCGGATCCGGACCTGCTCGCGGACGTCGACGTCCCCGTCCACCCGGACCCGTGGACGCTCCGCGTCACGGAGGACAAACTCCGCGAGAAGGAGACGCTCGCCGACGCGGGCGTTCCCGTGCCGGACTTCCAACGCGTCGACGACGCCAGCGACCTCGAACGCGCGCTCGACGACCTCGGGTCGCCGCTGATGGTGAAGGCGCGCTCCGGCGGCTACGACGGCCGCGGGAACCACGTCGTCGAGTCGGTCGCGGACGCCGAGGACTACTTCGGCGACCTCGGCGGCCTCGTCGCGGAAGCGCTCGTGGACTTCGAGCGCGAACTCTCCGCCATCGGCGCGCGCGGGGCGAGCGAGCACGCGCAGTTCCCGGTCGTCGAGAACGTCCACGAGGAGGAGATACTGCGGGAGACGCGCGTCCCGCCCGCCGCCTCCGACGACGTCGTCGCCGAGGCCCGCGAGGTCGTGAACGACGTCCTCGGCGTCCTCGACGGCCGGGGCGTCTACGGCGTCGAACTCTTCGAGGTCGGCGGCGACGTGCTGGTGAACGAGATCGCGCCGCGCCCGCACAACTCCGGACACTACACCATCGAGGGCGCGGTCACCTCCCAGTTCGAACAGCACGTCCGCGCCGTCCTCGGCCTCCCGCTCGGCGACCCGTCGCTCCGCGACCCGACCGCGATGGTGAACGTCCTCGGAGACGTCGAGGAGACCAAGCCCGCGGACCTCACCGGAATGGCAGAAGCGCTCGCGGTGCCGACCGCGGCGCTCCACTGGTACGGCAAACACGACGTGCGCCCGCTGCGGAAGATGGGGCACGTCACGGCCCTCGGCGACGACGTCGCCGAGGCGAGCGAGCGCGCCCACGAGGCGCGAGACAGCCTCTCCTTCCAGTAAGATGACGAGCATCTCAGACCCCGACGTAGAACCGGACGCGGTGGACGAACTCTGCGAGTTCTTCCGCGAGGAAGCCGAACGCAACCGCCCCGACGAGGAGACGCCCGAGGTGGGCATCGTGATGGGGAGCGACTCGGACCTCCCGACGATGCGCGGCGCGTACGAGGCGCTCGTTGATCTCAACTTCGCGGAAGTCACCGACTACGACGCCCCGCCCGAGGCGCGCTTCACGTTCGAGACGTACGTCGTCTCCGCGCACCGCACCCCCGACCTGATGTACGCGTACGCCGACACCGCGGAGGCGCGCGGCCTCGACGTGATCATCGCGGGCGCCGGCGGGAAGTCCGCGGACCTCCCGAACATGACCGCGTCCATCGCCTACCCCGTGCCCGTCGTCGGCGTCCCCGTCCAGGAGAAGTCCGTGGACTCCGTCATCGGGATGCCCACGGGCGCGCCCCTGACGGCCGTCGACGCCGGGAAGTCGTACAACGCCGCGCTCTCCGCCGCGCAAGTGCTCGCACGCGAACACGACGACCTCCGCGACCGTCTCGTCGCACTACACGACGACCGGCGCGAGGGCGTCGCGGACGTCTCCCGCGCGCTCCACGAACTCGGCACCCCCGGGTTCGAGGAGAGGCGCTGAAACCCCCGAATTATTGGGTTTAGCCGAAAGGCCAAGAATCAACGTTTATACGCGTGGGGGGTGAAGTCCGGCACGATACGGACGATGAACACATGGATCGCCGTCGGCGTGTTCGCCGTCGTGGCCGCTTCGATACCCGCCATCATGGTACAGGTGTCGAAGCTGCTGCGGCCGAGCGTGCCCGAGAAAGGAAAGGAAACCGTCTACGAGAGCGGTGAGGTGCCGACGGGGGGCACGCGACTCCACTTCAACATCCAGTACTACATGGTCGCGCTGCTGTTCCTCGTCTTCGACATCGAGACCGTCCTGATCCTCCCCTGGACCGTCATCTATCAGGACGCCGTCCGGGCCGTCGGTACGGGCCCGGCGCTCTACCCGATGCTCGTCTTCATCGCCGTGCTCGTGGTCGGCCTCGCCTGGGCTTGGCGGACCGGCGTCATCCGCTGGGCGCAGCGCAACACCCCCGAGACACACACATGAGTAGCGATCATCCCCGCGACGACATCGTCGACACGACCGCACCGCAAACGAAGACCCGTGAGGACCGACTCGGCGAGGTGGACTCGCGGTTCAACTCCACGCTCCGCGAGGCGTTCGGTTCGACGCCGTTCATCCTCACGAAGTTCGACCAGTTCATGAACTGGGTTCGCGGCTCCTCCATGTTCATGCTCCAGTTCGGCATCGCGTGCTGCAGCATCGAGATGATGCACACGTACGCCGTCAAGCACGACCTCGACCGGTTCGGCTCCGGCGTCCCGCGCGCCAGCCCCCGGCAGGCGGACGTGATGATCGTTCCGGGAACGATCGTCTCCAAGTTCGCGCCGCGCATGAAGCGCGTCTACGACCAGATGCCCGAGCCGAAGTTCGTCGTGAACATGGGTAGCTGTTCGACCTCCGGCGGCCCCTTCCAGCAGGGGTACAACGTCGTGAAGGGCGCGGAGGAAGTCATCCCCGTGGACATCCACATCCCCGGCTGTCCGCCCCGCCCCGAAGCGCTCGTCTACGGCGTCGTGAAACTCCAGGAGCGCATCAAGCACGGCGAGTCCTCGCCCGTGACCGTGAAGCCGTACGAACTCGAGGAGTTCGGCGACCTCGAACGCGACGAACTCGTCGAGAAACTCGCGGAACAGATCGACGAGGACTCCCTCGTGATGCGGTACAACTGGGCTGATTCGCCATGAGTCAGACCGAAGAGCCCGCCGAACCCGACGAGGAACCCCCCGCGGAGGCGCCCGCCACGGGCGTCGACTACGACGCGCTCGAAGACCTGCTCGGCGACGACGTGGTGCGCCGAGAGACGCACACGAACGCCGAGGGGTTCGTCGTGCGCGCCGACCGCGTCCAGTCCGCGCTCTCCGCGCTGAAGGATACGTGCGGCTTCGACCACCTCTCGAACGTCTCCGCGCAGGAGTACGCGGACCGCTTCGAGTCCATCTACCACCTGAAGAAGTACGACGACCCGACCGAGGAGGTGTCGGTGGTCGTGCCGACGCCCCGCGACGATCCGGTGAGCCAGTCCGCCGAACCCGTCTTCCGCACGGCCGACTGGCACGAACGCGAGGCGTACGACCTCGTCGGCGTCCAGTACGACGACCACCCGGACCTGCGGCGCATCCTCCTCCCCGAGACGTGGCAGGGCCACCCGCTCGGGCGCGACTACAACCAGGACAAGCCCCAGATCGTCGAGTTCGAGGAGAACGTCAATCCGCTCGCCTCCGATCACCGGGACGAGGACACGATGCTCATCAACATCGGTCCGCACCACCCGGCGACGCACGGCGTCCTCCACCTCGAAGCCGTCCTCGACGGCGAGACCGTCGAGCACGTCGAACCCGACATCGGCTACCTGCACCGCTGCGAGGAGCAGATGGCCCAGTCCGGCACCTACCGACACCAGATCATGCCGTACCCGGACCGCTGGGACTACGGCTCCGCCGGCATCCTGAACGAGTGGGCGTACGCGCGCGTCGCCGAGGACTTGAACGACATCGAGGTCCCCGAGTACGCGCAGGTGATGCGGACGATGAGCGCGGAACTCTGCCGCATCGCCGCGCACCTCCTCGCGCTCGGGACGTTCTGCCTCGACATCTACGGCGACTTCACCGCCATCTTCATGTACGCGATGCGGGACCGCGAAGTCGTCCAGAACATCCTCGAAGACCTCACGGGCCAGCGGATGATGTTCAACTACCTCCGCCTCGGCGGCGTGGTCTGGGACGTCCCCGAACCGCGCGAGGAGTTCTTCGAGACGGTGCGGGAGTTCCTCGCCGAACTCCCGTCCCGGATGGAGGAGTACCACGACCTCATCACGGAGAACGAACTCTTCCAGATCCGGACGGTCGGCACCGGCGTCCTCGAACCCGAGACGGCGAAACAGTACGGCGTCACCGGCCCCGTCGCCCGCGCCTCCGGCATCGACTACGACCTGCGGCGCGACGACCCGTACGGCTACTACGAGAACCTCGACTGGGACGTGATCACGGACGACGGGAAGGACAACTACTCGCGCCTGCTCGTCCGGATGCGCGAAGTCGAGCAGTCCGCGCGCATCATCGAACAGTGCGTGGACCTCCTGGAGGACTGGGACGAGGACGACCGGACGATCCAGGCGAACGTCCCGCGCACGCTCAACCCCGAACGCGACAAGGAGGCCTACCGGGCCGTCGAGGGCGCGAAGGGCGAACTCGGCATCTACGTCCGCTCGGACGGGACGGACAAGCCCGCGCGCTTCAAGATCCGGAGCCCCTGCTTCTCGAACCTGCAGGCGCTCCCGGAGATGGCCGAGGGCGAGTACGTCCCGGACCTCGTCGCGACGCTCGGCAGCCTCGACATCATCCTCGGCGAGGTGGATCGCTGATGGCGACGGCACCGGTCGCGCTCGCGGAGTGGCTCGGCTACGCGGCCGCCCCGCTCTGGCTGGAACTCCTGCTCGACGTCGTCGTCGCCGGGATCATCGTCACCGTGATGCTCCTCACGTCCGCGCTCGCGGGCCCGTGGGCGAAGCGGAAGATAACGGCGATGTTCACGGACCGCATCGCCATCAATCGCGTCGGCCCGTTCGGCCTCGGCTACATCGTCGCGGACTCCGTGCGCCTGCTCTCGAAGGAGCTCATCATCCCGGACGGCGCGGACCGGCCCGCGTACGACGTCGCGCCCGCCGTCCTCCCGCTCTCCGCGCTCCTCGGGTTCGCCGTGGTGCCGATGGGGAGCGGCCTCCAGCTCGCCGACCCCGAGATCGGACTGGCGTACGTCTTCGCCGTCTCCAGCATGGCGAGCGTCGGCATGGTCGTCGGCGGCTACGCCTCCGGCAGCAAGTACTCGCTCCTCGGCTCGATGCGCTCCGTCGCGGAGTCCATCGCGTACGAGATTCCGCTCGTCGTCACGGCCGCCTCCGTCGTCCTGCTCGCCGGGTCGCTCCGACTGAGCGACATCGTCGCCGCCCAGCAGGGCACGCTCGTCAGCCTCGGACCGATCGCGATTCCGGCGTGGTACGGCTTCCTGAACCCGTTCGCGATGGCGCTGTTCGCCGTCGCGGCGCTCGCGGAGGTCGGCCGGAACCCGTTCGACCTCGGCGAGGCCGGCACCGAACTCGTCGGCGGCTACATCACGGAGTACTCCGGCGTCTACTTCGTGCTGTTCTTCCTCGGGGAGTTCCTCCACATCTTCCTGAGCGGCGCCATCGTGGCGACGCTCTTCCTCGGCGGGCCGCTCGGCCCCGGGCCGGCGTGGCTCGGCGTCGTCTGGTTCGGCGCGAAGATATGGGCGTTCTTCCTCTTCACGCAGTGGTGTCGCTCCGCAGTCCCCCGGATTCGCATCGATCAGATGCTCCAGATCGGCTGGAAGGGACTGCTCGTCCTCTCCTTCGCGAACCTGATTCTCACGGCCATCATCGTGGGAGTGATTGCATGATCGGACTCCTCAAGTCGATGGCGACGACGATGAAGCACGCGCTGGACGGCAAGACGTTCACCGTCGAGTACCCGGAGGAGGCCCCCGACGTCTCCCCGCGGTTCCGCGGCATCCACAAGTTCAGCCAAGAGCGCTGTATCTGGTGTCGCCAGTGCGAGAAGGTGTGTCCGAACGACACCATCCAGATCGTCACCGACGACAAACGGCAGGGCGAACAGTACAACCTCCACGTCGCGCAGTGCGTCTACTGCCGGCTCTGCGAGGAGGTCTGTCCCGTGGACGCCATCCTCCTCACGGAGAACTTCGAGTTCACCGGGGACACGAAACACGACCTCGTCTACAACAAGGAACAGCTCGGGAACGTCCCGTGGTACAAGGACATCGACCCGCTCGCCGCCCGCGAACCCGACCGGGGCGCGTGGGTCGGCGAGGGCGACGGGGAGGTCGATTACCAGTGAGCGGTCTGGAACTCGCGGCGTTCCTCGTGTTCGCGTTCGCGACGCTCGCGTTCAGCGTCGGCGTCGTGCTCGCCGAGGAGGCGTGGCACGCGGCGCTCGCGCTCGGCGGCGCGCTCGGCAGCGTCGCCGTCCACTACGTGATGTTGAACGCGGAGTTCGTCGCGGCGATGCAGGTGCTCGTCTACGTCGGCGGGGTGCTCGTCCTCGTCGCGTTCGCGGTGATGCTCACCACGCGCGAGCGGGAGGTGGCGACGTGAGCCGTCCCGAACTCGCGCGGGACGCGAACTTCGCGCGCGGCCTCGGCGCGCTCGCGCTGTTCGCCGCGCTCGCCGGCGCGTTCCTCGCGACGTCCTTCGGGCCGGCCGCGTGGTTCCCCGCGGACGCGTCCGTCGTCGGGAACGTCGGCTACTCGCTCGTGGGGCTCGCCGGCCAGGGCGGCCTCGCGGACGAGAGCTTCCTCGCGGCGTTCGAACTCGTCGATATCGTGCTCGTCGCGGCGCTCGTCGGCGCGGTCACGCTCGCGCGAAAAGACGGGGGTGACGCGTAGATGGTCCCGCTCCAGTACTATCTGCTGCTCTCCGCCGCGCTCTTCTGCGTCGGCGTCTTCGGCGTGCTCGCGCGGCGGAACGCGCTCGTCTTCCTGATGAGCGTCGAACTGATGCTGAACGCGGCGAACGTCGTGTTCGTCGCCGCGAGCGCGCAGTACGGCGAGGTGGACGGCCAGGTGTTCAGCCTGTTCGTGATGGCGCTCGCGGCCGCCGAAGTGGCGGTCGGAATCGGCGTCGTGCTCGCGCTCTATCGGAACTTCAAAGACGTGGACGTCACCAAGGCGACCACGATGAGGTGGTAACATGGCGGGCGCACTCACTCTCGCACCCGCGATAGCGCTCCTCCCGTTCGTCGCGTTCCTCGTCGCCCTGCTCGGCGGCCGGTACGCGGAGAACGCGCTGCCGCGCGGCGGCGCGCTCTACGGCATCGCCGCGACAGCCGGATCGCTCCTGCTCTCCGCGTGGGTCTTCCTCGCGGTGAGCGTCGGCACGACGACCACCGAGCACGTCTGGACGTGGGTCGCCGGGGCCGGCCTCCCGTTCGACCTCTCCTTTGGCGTGCTCGTCGACCCGCTCTCCGCGCTGATGGTCGTCATCGTGAGCGGCGTCAGCCTGCTCGTGCACGTCTTCAGCCTCGGCTACATGAACGCCGAGGGCGAGACGGGTCTCCCCCGGTACTACGCCGGTCTCGGCCTGTTCACGGCGAGCATGCTCGCGTTCGCGCTCTCCTCGAACCTCTTCGAGGCGTTCGTCTTCTTCGAACTCGTCGGCTTCTGCTCGTGGTGGCTCATCGGCTTCTGGTTCCGCGAACCCGGCCCCGCGAGCGCGGCGAAGAAGGCGTTCCTCGTGACGCGCTTCGGCGACTACTTCCTGCTCGTCGGCGTCGTCGGCGTCCTCGGGACGTTCGGCAGCGCGGCGTTCGCCGGGAGCGAGGCGTTCCCGACGCTCGCCGCGGCCGCCCTCGAACCCGGCGGCGAGGCCGTGCGCACGTTCGGATTCGACGCCGGGACGTGGTTCACGATACTCGCGCTCCTGATCCTCGGCGGCGTCGTCGGGAAGTCCGCGCAGTTCCCCCTGCAGACGTGGCTCCCGGACGCGATGGAGGGTCCGACGCCGGTCTCCGCGCTCATCCACGCCGCGACGATGGTCGCGGCCGGCGTCTACCTCGTCGCGCGCATCTACGGCTTCTACGCGCTCAGTCCGACCGCGCTCACCGTCGTCGCGCTCCTCGGCGGGTTCACCGCGCTGTTCGCGGCGACGATGGCGCTCGTGAAGCGCGAGATCAAGCAGGTGCTCGCGTACTCCACCATCAGCCAGTACGGCTACATCATGCTCGGCCTCGGCTCCGGCGGCTACGTCGCCGGCGTCTTCCACCTGCTCACGCACGCGACGTTCAAGGCGCTCCTGTTCCTCGGCGCGGGCGCGGTCATCGTCGCGATGCACCACGACGAGGACATGTGGAAGATGGGCGGCCTCAAATCGCGGATGCCCACGGTATATTGGGCGTTCCTCGCCGGGTCGCTCGCGCTCGCCGGCATCGTGCCGTTCGCGGGCTTCTGGTCGAAGGACGCCGTCCTCTACCACGCGCTCACCGTCGGCCTCGGCGGCCAGCCGCTCGTTCTGCTCGCGTACGCCTTCGGTCTCGTCGCCGTGTTCTTCACGGCGTTCTACACGTTCCGCATGGTCTTCCTCACCTTCCACGGGGAGCCGCGGAGCGAGACGGCGCGCGAGGCGACGGCGGCGGACGCGAACATGCGCTATCCCGTCGCGGTGCTCGGCGTGCTCGCGACGGTGGTCGGGATCGCGAACGTCGACACCCTCCGCGGAATCGTCGGCGACCGCGTGCTCTTCTTAGAGCGCTGGCTGAACGGCTCGCTCCCCGCCGTCGCCGGCGGGACGGCCGAACACTACCACGAACTCGTGGTGGACGTCGCGGGCTTCCACCAGGCGGCCGTCAGCCCGCTGCTCGCCGCGGGCGTGACGCTCGTCGTCGCGCTCCTCGGCCTCGGACTCGCGTGGACGTGGTACAACGTCCCCGAACCGACCGAGCGCACGGACGCGCTCGGCCCCGCGAAGACCGTGCTGTACAACAACTACTATCAGGACGAGTTCCAGACGTGGCTCGCCGACGGCGTCGCCCGGCCGTTCGGGCGCGCCGTCGACGTCTTCGACGCGAGCGTCGTGGACGGCGTCGTCGACGGCGTCTCCACCGGCAGCCTCGCCGCCTCGAAGCGCCTCCGGCGCGTCCAGACCGGCGTCGTGACGACGTACGCGAGCCAGCTCGTCACCGGACTCGTCGTGTTGCTGCTCGTCGTCCTCCTCTGGAGGTGGTTCTGAGATGCTACTCGAAGCCCTACTCGCCGTCACGTTCGTCAGCGCGTTCGCCGTACTGCTCGCCCCCGACGAGTACGCGGGTCGACTCGCGGGCGCGCTGAGCGTCCTCCCGCTCCTCGGGAGCCTCTACGCGTACGCGACGTTCGACGCGAGCGGGAACGCCCTGCTCGGCGGCGCGCCCGCGTTCGAGACGACGACGCCGTGGGTCAGCCTCGGCTCCTACACCGTCGACTGGCACGTCGGCCTCGACGGACTGAGCCTCCCGCTCGTCCTCCTCACCGCCGTGCTCGCCACCGTCGCCATCGTCGCGGCGTGGGACACCGTCGAGGAGCGCCGCTCGCTGTTCTTCGCGCTCCTCCTGTTCACGGAAGCGAGCCTGTTCGGCGTCTTCTCGGCGCTCGACTTCTTCGTCTGGTTCGTCTTCTGGGAGTTCGTGCTCGTGCCGATGTACCTGCTCGTCGCCGTCTACGGCGGCCCGCGGCGGCGCTACGCCGCGATCAAGTTCTTCGTCTACACGAACGTCGCGAGCCTCGTGCTCTTCGTCGGCCTGATGATGCTCGTCGTCGCGACGCCCGTCCAGAGCTTCGAGTTCGCGGCGCTCGCGGACGCCATCCGCGCCGGCTCCGTGCAGGGGATGTTCGGCTTCTCCGGCGGCCAACTCGTCGGCGTCGCCTTCTTCGCGACGCTCTTCGGGTTCGCCGTGAAGTCCGCGTTCGTCCCGTTCCACACGTGGCTCCCGGACGCGTACACGGAAGCGCCGACGCCCGTCACGCTCCTGCTCGCCGGCGTCGTCACGAAGATGGGGACGTACTCCCTCCTCCGGTTCAACGTCACGATGTTCCCCGAGGCCTGGTCGCAGTGGGCGCTCCCGCTCGGCCTGCTCGCCGCGCTCACCGTCCTCTACGGCTCGTTCGCCGCGCTCGCACAGCGCGACGCGAAACGCCTCGTCGCCTACACCTCCATCCCCTCGATGGGGTTCGTCCTGCTCGGCCTCGTCGCCGGCACCGGCTACGGCGTCACGGGCGCGACGTTCCAGATGGTGAGCCACGGCCTGCTGGTCGGCGCGCTCTTCCTCTGCGTCGGCTACGTCGAGGACGCGACGGGCACGCGCATGGTCGCGAAGGTGAGCGGCCTCGCCGATAGACTCCCCGTCGTCGGCGCCGTGTTCGTCGCCGCGGCGTTCGGCTACATGGGCCTCCCGCTCATGTCCGGGTTCGCCGGCGAGTTCCTCGTCTTCGCCGGCTCCTTCGCCGCGCCGTACGGCGGCGCGCCGCTCGTCACCGCGGCCGCGATGTTCGGCATCGTCGTCGTCGCCGGCATCCTCCTCTTCCTCCTCCAGCGCGTCCTCATGGGACCGTTCGAGGCGCCCGAAGGGGTCGGGTCGGTGTCGCGGCGCGACCTCGCGCCCGCCGTCGTCCTCGTCCTGCTCTCCATCCTGCTCGGGGTCGCCCCCGAACTCCTGACGGGCGCCATCCGCGGCGCCATCGGCGCGCTCGTCGGAGGTGGTCTCTAATGGAACTCCCGCCACTCACACCACAGTACCTGCTCGGTCTCGGTGCACTGCTCGTCCTCGCCGTCGACGCCGTCTGGTCGTCGTCGCGCACGAACGGCGTCCTCGCCGGCATCTCGGCGCTCACCGGCGCCACGGCGGCCGCGGCGGCCGCGTGGTTCCTCGCCGCCGGAACCGGCGACCCCGGGTTCGCGGCGCTCGACGGCGCCCTCGTCGTCGACGAGTTCGCGCTGTTCTTCACCGTGCTCGTCGGCAGCGTCGCCGCGCTCGTCTCCCTCGCGAGCTACGACTACGTCCGCGAGACGCCGCACCGGAGCGCCTACTACGCGCTCGTCCTGCTCTCCGCGACCGGGATGGCGGCGCTCGCCGCGGCGAACTCGCTCGTCGCCGCCGTCGTCGCGTTCGAACTCGTCAGCCTCCCCGCGTACGCGCTCGTCGCGTACCTCAAACACGACCAGGGGAGCGTCGAAGCCGGCCTGAAGTACTTCCTCGTCGGCGCGCTCTCCTCCGCCGTCTTCGTCTACGGCGTCAGCCTCGTCTACGCCGCGACGGGCGCGGTCGGATTCGACGCCGTCGCCGCCGCCGTCGCCGGGAACGCCCACCCCGCGCTCCTCGGCGTCGGCGCGGTCTTCGTGATCGCCGGCGTCGCGTTCAAGACCGCGAGCGTCCCGTTCCACTACTGGGCGCCCGAAGCCTACGAGGGCGCGCCCGCACCGATCAGCGCGTTCATCTCCTCCGCGTCGAAGGCCGCCGGGTTCGCACTCGCGTTCCGCGTCTTCGTCGTCGCGCTCCCCGCGGACTCCTTCGCCGCGCTCGACGTCCCGTGGACGCTCGTCTTCGCCATCCTCGCGGTGGCGACGATGACCCTCGGGAACGTCGCCGCGGCGACCCAGCGGAACGTCAAGCGGATGCTCGCCTACTCCAGCATCGGCCACGCCGGCTACGTCCTCATCGGTCTCGCCGCGCTCGGCAGCACCAACGAGGGCTTCGTCGTCGGCGCGAGCCTCACGCACCTCCTCGTCTACGGCTTCATGAACACCGGCGCGTTC
>Ga0207755_100434_pt1 | contig 19699 bp, 20 predicted proteins | sample A23P2SouthBayCA_FD_187734 | JGI IMG/M metagenome (GOLD analysis project Ga0207755, IMG submission 187734) | Aerobic enrichment media microbial communities from Bioluminiscent Bay, La Parguera, Puerto Rico - A23 P2 (SPAdes) | ecosystem: Environmental > Aquatic > Marine > Unclassified ...
GAGGCGGGCGTCGTCGACCCCGTCGCCGTGAAGCGCGAGGCGCTCGCCGCCGCGACGGACGCCGCGACGATGATCGTTCGCATCGACGATGTCATCGCCGCGGAATAAGCACCGTTACCGCAGAACGAGACTTCGCGGGGCGCGAACGCCCCGTTCCTCTACTCGCCGCCCGGATACTGGTCGTCGCTGACGGCTTCGAGCCACGTGACGGCATCGCCGTCCTCCTCTTCCTGGACCGCGACGTGCGTCATCGCCTTCCCCGGTTGCGCGCCGTGCCAGTGCTTCTCGTCCGCGGGGAACCAGACGACGTCGCCCGCGCGGATCTCCTCGACGGGCCCGCCCTCGCGCTGGACGTAGCCGCAGCCGCTCGTGACGATTAGCTGCTGGCCGATCGGGTGCGTGTGCCAGTTCGTTCGCGCGCCCGGTTCGAACGTCACGTTCGCCGCGGCGGTGCGCGCGTCGGCGTCCGGTTCGAAGAGCGGGTCGATGCGGACGTCGCCGGTGAAGTAGTCCTCGGGGCCCTCGACCGACGGCCGTTCGGGGTCGCGTGTGATGTCCATCTGTGCTCTCCGGTACGGCGTCGTCCGCCTTGCCGGTGATGCTATCCCGAAAGCGTGCTTAAGTAGGGTTCGGCGGTCGCCGCGGGCCGACGCCGCACTCAGGGCTGGACCTGATCGAGCGGCCGAATCAGCACTTCGTTGATGTCGACGCGCTCGGGTTGCGTGACGACGAACGTGATGGTGCGCGCGATGTCCTCGGGCGCGAGCGCGTCCATCGACCCGACGTGCTCCTCGACGCCCGCCCGAATCTCGTCGTCGGGGATGTGTTCGAGGAGTTCCGTTTCGACCGCGCCCGGTTCGATGGAGGCGACGTGGACGCCCTCCTCGGCGACGTCGAGGCGGAGCGAGTCGCTGAACATCTTGACGCCGGCTTTCGCGGCGTTGTAGTGCGAGCTGTTCGCCTGGAGGTACCGGCCGACGACGGAGGAGAGGTTGACGATGTGCCCGCTCTCCTGTTCGAGCATCGTCGGGACGACGGCGTGCGTGAGCGTGATGAGACCCCGGAGGTTCACGTCGATGGTCGTCTGGAGCGTCTCGCGGTCCGCCTCCGCGATGTGCGCGAGCGGCATCAGCCCCGCGTTGTTCACGAGAATATCGATCCGGTCGTACTCGTCCAGCGTCGCCTCCACGAGGTTGTCGATGTCGTCGTCGCGCGTGACGTCGGTCGGGACGACGAGCGCGTCCCCGCCGTCGTCCTCGATGCGCGCCGCGAGCTCGTCGAGTTCGTCCTCGCGTCGCGCGGCGAGCACGACGCTCGCGCCCCGGGACGCCAGCGACTCCGCGGTCGCGCTCCCGATCCCCGAGGACGCACCGGTGACGATAGCGACCTGTCCGTCCAGTTCGGCGCCGAAATCTGCTGTCATCACGCTCGGATACGACCGGCGTGCGCTTCGCGGTTGCGCTATCCAGAAAGCCCATTTATGTACGTCGGCGGGTCCGGGCCCGACGAGCGGCCGGGACGGCCGTCACTGCGAGAGCGCGTCTATCTCGTTTCTCGTGCCCAGCGTCGACGTGAGGAGTTGGCGCTCCCCCCGGCGGAGGAGGCTCGACATCGAGGGCTGTGAGATACCCATCTCCGCCGCCAACTCCTCGGTGCTGACCTGTCGAGGGCTCTCGTAGTAGCCGCGACTGATCGCCAGCGTGAGCGCCTCGTGCTGTCGGTCGGTCAGCCCGTACCGGGACGACTCATCGCCGTCGGGCGGATTCTGGGAGATGGAGATCAGTTCGACCCCGATTCCGTACTCCTCACAGCGCGTCCGCATCCCGTGGAACGCGTTGTAGTCCTGGAAGAGTTTCTTCTCGTACCACCCCTCCGGCGTGACCACCGTCGGCTCCATCTGCGCCGCGGTGAACCGTTCCGGCGCGAACGCCTCCGAGACGACGTCCGCCAGTTCGACCGTGATCTGATAGACGTCCTTCCCGCTCGACCGGCCGAGCGCCGTCGTCTCCGCGACGTCGTCGAGCGCGGCCAGGTCGTCCGCCGAGACGTCGTCGCTCGGGTCGAGGTAGACGACGAAGACGCGCGAGTCGTGCTCGCGACAGAGCCCGTGCACGCACTCGAACTCGCTCGCGGGGAGCGACGCCGCGAGTCCGACGAGCGGGAGCGACGGCGATTCGAGGAGGAACTCGGTCGTGACAGTCATACGCCGAAGACGGTGTCCCTCGCGGTTAACCCCACGGGTCGCTCCGGCGCGCCGGCCCCGTCGGCGACGGGGCCGCTACGACAGCGCGGGCACGACGTCCGCGACGAGTCGGTCTATCGTCTCCGGGTCGTTCCCCTCGGCGCGCACCATCGCCATCTCCGCGCCGAGCTCCTCGAAGCGTTCGAGACCCGCGAGCACCTGTTCGACGGTGCCGACGAGCGTGCGCTCCCCGCGGGGCGCGGGGTCCGCGGCCGCCGTCTCGTTCTGCAGGCGCTCGTAGGCGGCGTGCGCCTCGTCCTCGGCGTCCCGTATCAGCACGGTCTGGAGAACGGTCTTCTCGATGGCGTCGTAGTCGGTGCCGAACTCCTCGCAGTAGCCCGCGAGCAGGTCGAGCTTTCGCGCGTAGGCCTCGTGGGAGACGCCGGGGACGTTCCAGCGGTCCGCGACGTCCGCGACGGCCTTCAGCGTGAGGTCCTCCCCGCCGCCGCCGACGAGCACGTCCGGGCCGCCGTCCTGCACCGGCTTCGGTTCGAGGTAGAGGTCCTCGACGTCGTGATAGTCGCTCTCGTAGTCGAGCGGGGAGTCCTCGGTCCACATCGCCCGCGCGAGACCGACGGTGTCGCGGAGCTGATGGACGCGCGTCTCCGCGTCCGGGAAGTCGAACCCGTACGCGTCGTACTCCTCGCGGAACCAGCCCGCGCCGATGCCGAGGACGGCGCGCCCGTCGCTCGCGTGGTCGAGCGTCGCCACCTCTCGGGCGAGCATCGCGGGGTTCCGATAGTGCGGGCTGGTGACGAGCGCCGAGAGCTCCATCGCCTCCGTCTCGCGCGCGAGCGCCGGGAGCGTGCTGTACGCGTCGAAGAACGGCTCGTCGCGCTCGCCGACGAACGGGAGCTGCCAGAGGTGGTCCATCACCGAGAACCACTCGAAGCCCGCGTCGTCGAGGCGTCGCGCGAGCGCGAACGCGCCCCCGAGGCCGTCCTCGCCGTCCGGATAGCGGTACGAGGCGTTGTGGTAGCCGAATCGCATCAGCGAGTCAGTTCGCGCGCGTCCCGCATAGCGTTCGGGGCCGCCGCGGGTCTCGCGGGCTCCGCGCGGAGTCCCGCGCGCCGGGACGGCCCGCCGAACCTAAACCACGCGTCGGCGTACGCGGACGCGAATGGGTAAACTCGGACTCCCCTCCTCGGTCTCTATCGCGCTCGGCGGGATGATCGGCGGCGGCATCTTCTCCGTCCTCGGCGTCGTCGCGGCCGTGGCGGGCACGCGAACGTGGGTCGCGTTCGTCGTCGCCGGCGTCGTCGCGCTCTGCGCGGGCTACTCGTACAACGCGCTCAACCGAGTGTCGGACCGTCGCGGCGCGTCCGTGACGTTCGTCCAGCGCTACACGGACAACACGACCCTCGCCGGGATGGTCGGGTGGACGCTCCTCTTCGGCTACGTCGGCTCCATGGCGATGTACGCGTACGCGTTCGCCGAGTACGGCCTCGGACTCGTCGGCCTCTCCGGCGCGCTCGGCGGCCTCGCCCGCCCGCTCGTCTCCATCGGCGCCATCGTCGGGTTCGTCGCGCTGAACTGGCTCGGCGCGCGAGCGACCGGCACCGCCGAGAACGTCCTCGTCGCCGCGAAGATGCTCGTCCTCCTCGGCTTCGGCGCGCTCGCCGCCTCCTACGGCGCGACCCACGACCTGCTCGACGCCGGCGTCACCGGCTCGCTCTCCCTCTCCCCGCTCGTCGCCGCCGCCATCGCGTTCGTCGCGTTCCAGGGCTGGCAGCTCCTCTTCTACGACCGGAGCAGCATCGCCGACCCGGACGTCACCATCCCGCGCGCCGTCTACGTCGCCATCCCCACCGCCGTCGCGACGTACGTCCTCGTCGGCGTCACCACCACCAGTCTCCTCACCCCCCAGCAGATCGCGGCACACGGCGAAGTCGCGCTCGCGGCGGCCGCCGAACCCGTCCTCGGCTCGCTCGGCTACGCCGTCATCGCCGCCGCCGCCGTCGTCTCCACCGGGAGCGCCATCAACGCGACGCTGTTCTCCGCCGCGCACTTCGCGAACGGGATGACCGACGAGGGCCTCCTCCCGGACCGCATCGCCGACCACACGTCGGGGAGCGTCCCCCGACACACCGTCGTCCTGCTCGGCATCGTCACCGTCGGCCTCACCGCGTACGGGACGCTCGACGGCATCACGTCGCTCGCCTCCATCTCCTTCCTCGTCGTCTTCGGCGCGATGAGCGCCATCGCGTTCACCGAGCGCGACCACGACGCCGTCCACCCGCTCCCGCCGCTCGTCGGCGCCGTCGGCGCCGCCGTCCTCCTCCCCCTGCTCTGCTACCACCTCGCGTCGCGCGAACCGGGGACGTTCGGGTTCGTCGTCCTCCTCCTCGCCGCCCTCCTCGTCGTCGAAGTCACCTACTTCGAGCGCACCCGACTCGAGCGTTTCGCGAAACGCGCCGAGGACCGCATCTGAGACGCGGACTCGTTCGATCCTTTGGGACGAGTCGGCTCCGCGGCCACAGAATCCAAATGCCTGTCAGCCGAACTCACGTCCGTGAGCGACGACAGACTCGGGCTCTTCGGCGCAATCAGCATCGCTGTCGGTGGAATGATCGGCGGCGGCGTGTTCTCCGTCCTCGGCGTCGTCGTCCAGATATCGCACGCGGCCTCCTGGCTCGCGTTCACGCTCGCGTGCGTCGGATCGCTCTTCGCCGCCTACTCCTACCTCAAACTGAACGAGACCGGCGACAACCGGGGCGGGAGCGTCGCCCAACTCCAGGAGTTCGTCGAGAACAAGACCCTCGCCGGGATGGTCGGGTGGACGCTCCTCTTCGGCTACGTCGGCGCCATCGCCATGTACGCCTACGCCTTCGGGAGTTTCGCGCTCGGACTCATCGGCACCAAGACCATCGCCGGCGTCCCCCTCCACCCCGTCCTCTCCATCGCCGCCGTCGGCATCTTCGTCGGCTTCAACCTCCTCGGCGCGCGCGCCACCGGCACCAGCGAGGAAGCGCTCGTCGTCACCAAAGTCGTCATCCTCCTCGCCTTCATCGGCATCGGGATGTGGTACGGCTGGCAGCACGCCAAACTCACCGTCGGCACCTCCACCATCGCACAGGGCACCCCCGTCATCATGGCCACCGCCATCTCCTTCGTCTCCTTCCAGGGCTGGCAGCTCCTCATGTACGACCAGGACTCCATCGGAAACCCCCTCAAGAACCTCCCCATCGCCATCTACGCCAGCCTCATCATCACCATCGTCATTGACGGCCTCATCGCCATCGTCGTCACCAGCCTCGTCAGCCCCCACATCATCGCCACCGAACCCGACCGCGCGCTCGCCTACGCCGTCCAGCAGACCTGGGTCGGCCACGCCGGCTTCGTAATCGTCTCCCTCGCCGCGCTCTTCTCCACCGGCAGCGCCATCAACGGCACCCTCTTCTCCAGCGCGAACCTCGCCGACGGCATGGTCGCCGACTCCCTCCTCCCCTCCGAGGCCGGGAACGCCGATAGCTCCGGGGCGTCCACTCGCTCCGTTCTCTCCATCGGCGTCCTCGCCGCCGCATTCGCCGCCTACGGCAGCCTCGACGGCATCACCTCCTTCGGCTCCATCGCCTTCATGTTCGTCTTCGGCGCGATGTGCTACCTCGCCTTCCGCGAACGCGACCGCGGCGACATCAACCCCCTCCCGCCCGCCCTCGGCGTCGTCGGCATCGGCCTCTTCATCCCCCTCCTCATCGGCCACCTCTGGCTCGACGAACGCCACGTCTTCTGGGTCGTCTGCGCCATCGCCGTCGCCATCCTCGCCCTCGAACTCCTCTACTTCGAAGCCGGCGACACCATCCACGACGAGATACAGGAGTTCGAACAGTACCTCTAGACGCGCCTCGCCCGACGGGGGCCGTCGCTCGCTGCGGTCGGCGCCACGCTGCTCACGGCTCACTGCGTTCGCCGTTCGCGTTGTCGTGGGCCCTCGCTCGCTTCGCTCGCTCGGTTCCACGTTTGCTCGCGTGGCGCTCCCATTGGTCGCTCCCGCTCGCATTTCCGTGGAACCTCCGGTCGATTCCACGTTTCTTCACGAACGATCCACCACGAGGAACGCTCACATCGCCCGTCGCGGGCCGAATACGGAACCGTTAAGTGCGATTTGGGACAACGCAAGTGGCACGACGATTTCCGGGTTTTCCGGGGCCTTCATACATGCAAGACGCACGAACGAGACCGCAACGACACCGCGAATCGGAGACTGAACAAGAGGACACGACCGAGGCGACCGACGAGTGCCCCGAGTGCGGTGGCCTCGTCGTCGCGGACGAGGAGCACGGCGAGTCCGTCTGTATGGACTGCGGCCTCGTCGTCGAGGAGGACGACATCGACCGCGGCCCCGAGTGGCGCGCGTTCGACAGCCAGGAGAAGGATCAGAAGTCCCGCGTCGGCGCCCCCACGACGAACACGATGCACGACAAGGGGCTCTCGACGAACATCGACTGGCGCGACAAGGACGCGTACGGGAACTCGCTCTCCTCGAACCAGCGCCAGAAGATGCAGCGCCTCCGCAAGTGGAACGAGCGCTTCCGTACGCGCGACGCGAAGGAGCGGAACCTGAAGCAGGCACTCGGCGAAATCGACCGCATGAGCAGTGCGCTCGGCCTCCCGGACAGCGTCCGGGAGACGGCGTCGGTCATCTATCGCCGCGCGCTGGAGGAGGACCTGCTGCCCGGGCGTAGCATCGAGGGCGTCTCCACGTCCTGCGTCTACGCCGCCGCACGCCAGGCCGGCGTCCCCCGCAGCCTCGACGAGATCACGGACGTCTCGCGCGTCGAGAAGGCCGAAATCGCGCGCACCTACCGCTACGTCATCCGCGAACTCGGCCTCGAAGTCCGGCCCGCGGACCCGGAGAGCTACGTCCCGCGCTTCGCCTCCTCGCTCGGCCTCTCCGACGAGGCGGAGCACCGCGCGCGCGAACTCCTCCAGACCGCGAAGGACAAGGGCGTCCACTCCGGCAAGTCGCCGGTCGGCCTCGCCGCCGCCGCCGTCTACGCCGCCGCCCTCCTCACGAACGAGAAGACGACGCAGGCGAAGGTCTCCGAGGTCGCGGACATCTCGGAAGTCACGATCCGCAACCGCTACCACGAACTCCTCGAAGCCGAGGACACCCTCCCGGCGTAACCGCCGCGCCGTTTTCCCGCTCTCGCTGGCCCTACAGCGACGCGCACGCTCCCGCCTCTCCGGAGAAGCCGGGATTTATCGGGGGGCGTCCCGACTCCCCGACGTGAACACCCCGTCGCTTCCGGTCCGCGTGCTCGTCTTCGTCGGCGGCGCGCTCCTCGGCGGCATCGTCGCCGGCACCGCCTCCGCGGCGCTCCCCGCACCGCTCCCCGTCGTCGTCGGGTTCTCCGTCGCGCTCCCCGTGATGAACGTCGCGCTCCACCCCGAGCGCGTCCCGGACGACCGCGAACGCGCCCTCGGCGTCGGCGTGCTCTCCGCGGCCTGCGGCGTCGTCGGCGGCGTCGCCGTCGGCCTGATCGCCGCCGCGCAGGGGACGCAGTGGGCGACCCCTGCGGCCGTCCTCGCCGCGTTCCTCGCGACCGAGTACGGCGGCCGCTGGGTCGCGGACCGCGTCGGCGACGATCCGCGGAGCTAAGGCGCGGCCGGTCCGATGCGCTGACGTGATTCCGTTCGACGACTTCACGCTCTGCGCGGCGACCGACGACCTCGCGGACGAGCCGCGGGCGCGCGAGCACGCGGACGCCGTGGAGTTTCGCCTCGACCACGCCGACGGCCCGCTCGACGAACTCGACGCGTACTCCGGTGACCTCCCGATTCTCGCGACGAACCCGCACGTCGACGAGGGCGGTGCGGTCGCGGACGACGCCGAGCGTCTCGACGTCCTCGCCGCGGCCGCCGAGTACGACGCCGTGGGCGCGGTGGCTATCGAACTCGACGCGATGCGGGACGGGCGCGGCGAGCGAGTCGCCGAGGCCGCGCGGGCGAACGACGCGTCCGTCGTCGTCGCCGCGCACGACTTCGAGGGGACGCCGCTCCGCCAGGACCTCCGTGGGATCCTCGGGAACGCACTCGAGTACGGGGACGTCGCGAAACTCGCGACCACCGCTATCGACCGCGTGGACGTCCTCGACCTCGTCACCGTCACGCACGAGTTCGACTACGAGGGCGAGAAAGTGGCGACGATGGCGATGGGCGAGGCGGGCCGACACTCCCGCGCCGTCCTCCCGCTCTACGGGAGTCGAATCGGCTACGCGCCCGTCGACCCGGCGGACGCCACCGCGCCCGGCCAGTACGACGCCGCGACGCTGCGACGGCTGGTGGACGACCTCTCGGGCGCGTAGCGACGCGCGCGCCGTCGAGCGATCCGGCTGTTCTATAGTCCTTCGAGGCTCCTGAGCTTCTGCTCGACCTCCGGCGGGGCGCCGCTGGGGGCGTCCCGGACGCGGTGGTCGGGGATGAGGAGGGGGACGGGGTTCTCGGCGAGGGCGGTGCGGACGAGTTGGCGGTCGGCGTCCTCGTCGGCGTCGAGGCCGGGGGTCATGCGGGCGAGCGCGTCGACGGTGACCTGCTCGCCGTATCCGATCTCTCGGACGTTCTCGAGGACGCTGCGCTGGTCGGTGGGGATGGTGAGGCCGACGGGGACGTCTGCGAAGTCGTCCTCGACGCCTTCGAGGTACGCCTGGATGCGTTCGAGGAGGGGGTGGTCGTCGCGGGCGTCCTCGTCGGGGTCCTTAGGGAAGGTGACGCGGATGACGCGGTCGCCGGCGACGCCGAGTTGGACGTACCGTTCGAGGTATGCGGACTGCGTCGCGTAGATGCCGGCGTCCATGCTGGGGGAGTCGGCGCGGGCGGCCTTGAAGGTTCGTGGTCGGCCCAGGGGGAAAGACTAATGTACAGAAACGCCCATCATTGTACAACGATGAACGATACAGCGGAACTAGCACCACAGGTCCGCTCCATCCTGCGGGCGGCCCGCGAGCGAGACGCCCCGAGCGAGCGCGTCTCCGTCACCGCGCGCTCGCTCGGCGACGCGTTCGCGGCGGCCGAAGCCGACGGCCGAACCCCCGTCGTCGCGGAAGTGAAGCCCACCAGCCCCACGACCGACGGCGAGCGAACTGACGACCCCGTCGAACTCGCCGAAGCGATGGTCTCTGGCGGTGCCGCCGCCCTCTCCGTCCTCACCGAACCCGAGCACTTCGGCGGGTCCGTCGAGAACCTCGAACGGATCCGCGCGGCGGTGGACGTCCCCGTCCTCCGCAAGGACTTCGTCGTGCGCGAAGCGCAACTCGACGCCGTCGAGTCGGACGTCGTCCTCCTCATCGCGCGCTTCGTCGGCGACGACCTCGAACGCCTCCACGACGCGGCCCGCGAGCGCGGCTTCCAGGTGCTCGTCGAGGTCCACGACCGCGACGAACTCGAACGCGCCCTCGACGTCGGCGCGGAGTACGTCGGCGTGAACAACCGCGACCTCGCCAAACTGGAGGTCGACCTCGAAACGTTCGAGAGGGTGGCGCCCCACGTCCCAGAGGACGTGACACTCGTAGCGGAGAGCGGCGTCTCCACGCCACCGGACGTCCGGCGGATGCGCGAGGCCGGCGCAGACGGCCTCCTCGTCGGATCGGCCATCATGGCGGGCGACGTCACCGAGAACACCGAGGAGTTGGTGCACGCATGAGCGCTACTGGAAAATTCGGCGAGTACGGCGGCCAGTACGTCCCCGAGGTCCTGATGCCCGCCGTCGAGGAACTCGAGGACGCGTTCCAGCGCTACGTCGTCGAGAACGAGGACGGCTTCGTGGACGACTTCCGCGAGCGACTGCGCGACTTCGGTGGTCGGCCCACTCCGCTCGGGAAGGCCGACAACCTCTCCGAGAAGTACGGCGTGGACGTCTACCTCAAGCGCGAGGACCTCCTGCACGGCGGCGCGCACAAACTGAACAACGCGCTCGGGCAGGTCCTGCTCGCGAAGTACATGGGCAAGGAGCGCATCATCGCGGAGACGGGCGCGGGCCAGCACGGCACCGCGACGGCGATGGCGGCCGCCTACCTCGACATGCCCTGCGAGATATACATGGGCCGCACCGACATCAACCGCCAGCGCCCGAACGTCTTCCGGATGCGCATCCACGACGCCGAAGTCAACCCCGTGGACGTCGGCTCCGGGACCCTGAAGGAGGCGACGAACGAGGCGATGCGCGACTGGGCGACGACGGTGGAGAACACTCACTACGTCATCGGCTCCGTCGTCGGCCCACACCCCTTCCCGACGATGGTGCGCGAGTTCCAGTCCGTCATCGGGAAGGAGGCCCGCCGCCAGTCCGAAGAGCAACTCGGCCGCCTCCCCGAGGCCGTCGTCGCCTGCGCGGGCGGCGGGTCGAACACGATGGGCGCGTTCCACGCGTTCGTCGACGACGAGGACGTCGACCTCTACGCCGTCGAAGCCGGTGGGTCCGGCCTCGGCGTCGAGGAGGCTGATGAGTACGCGCCGAACTCCGCGAGCCTCGGCACCGGGAGCGTCGGCGTGCTGCACGGCGCGAAGACGAAGCTCCTCCAGACCGGGGAGGGACAGATCGTCGAATCGCACTCCGTCTCCGCCGGTCTCGACTACGCCGGCGTCGGCCCCGAACTCGCGAACCTCGTCGACGAGGGCCGCGTCACGCCCGTGAACGTCGGCGACGACGCCGCGCTCGCGGCGTTCCACCGGCTCTCGCGCGAGGAGGGGATCATCCCCGCGCTCGAATCGAGCCACGCCATCGCCTACCTCGAACACTACGACGGTGACGGCCCGGTCGTCGTGAACGTCTCCGGGCGCGGCGACAAGGACCTCGACACCGTCATCGAGGAGTCCGAGAAGCGTGACCTCGACGTCGCCCCCGACATGGAGGTCTTCCAGTGAGCGCCGACGACGTCACCGCGGCGTTCGCGGACGGCCCGGCGCTCGTCCCGTACGTCGTCGCGGGCGACCCGAGCGCGGACGCGACGAAGCGGTACGCGAAAGCGCTCGTCGAGGGCGGCGCGGACGTCCTCGAACTCGGCCTCCCGTTCTCCGAACCGATCGCCGACGGCCCGACGATTCAGGAGGGCATCCGGCGCGCGCTCGACGCCGGGATGACCCCGGATCGGTATCTCGACCTCGTGCGCGACCTCGACGTGGACGTCCCGGTCGTCTGCATGACCTACTACAACCTCCTGATGCAGTACGGCGACGGCGTCGAGTCGTTCGTCGAAGCGGCGGCGGACGCGGGCGTCTCCGGTCTCATCATCCCCGACCTGCCCGTCGAGGAGTCCGCCGAACTCGAAGCCGCCTGCGAGGCCCACGACGTCGCGCTCGTCTTCATCGTCGCGCCCACCACGACGGCCGAGCGCGTCGAGCGCATCCTCGAGCGCGCGTCCGGGTTCGTCTACGTGCAGGCGCGCATGGGGACGACGGGCGCGCGCACCGACGTCTCCGAGGACACCTACGAGAGCCTCGCGCGCCTCCCCGACGCGGACCTCCCGTACGCGGTCGGGTTCGGCGTGAGCGAGCGAGAGCACGCCCGCGCCATCGTCGAGGGCGGCGCGGACGGCGTCGTCGCCGGGAGCGTCTTCGTGGACATCGTCGCGGACGCGGACGACGTCGACGCGGCCGCGGACCGCCTGCGCGAGAAGGCCGCGGAACTGACGGCCGGTATCGCGGACGCGTCCGCGGCGGCCGAACCGGAAACGACAAAGTAGCCCGTACGATACCACGTACCACGATGAACACAGGCAAACGGGCGCGGCTCTCGCGGATCGGGACGGGCGGGAACTACCTCACAGTCCCGATGGACCACGGCGTCACCCTCGGCCCCGTCGCGGGACTGAAGGACATCGAATCGACCATCGACGAGGTGACGCGCGGCGGCGCGGACGCCGTCCTCACCCAGAAGGGCATCGCGGGCCGCGTCCATCCGAACAAGAACGACGCGGGATACATCGTCCACCTGAACGGCTCCACCGTCATCGGCCCGGACGAGAACGACAAGCGCGCGACCGGTACCGTCGAGGACGCCATCCGCGCGGGCGCGGACGCCGTCTCCTTCCACATCAACGTCGGGAGCGACCACGAACCCGACCAGCTAACCGCGCTCTCCGAGGTCACGAGCGAGGCCGAACGCTACGGGATGCCCGTGCTCGCGATGGCGTACGCGCGCGGCCCCGGCGTCGACGGCCACGACCCCGAGGCGCTCGGGCACGCGGTCCGAATCGCCGAGGAACTCGGCGCGGACGTCGTGAAGACCGCGTACTCCGGCGACAGCGAGAGCTTCGAGCACGTCACCGCCGCCACCTCGAAGCCGGTCATCATCGCCGGCGGCAGTCCCGAGGGCGACCGCACCACCCTCGAGAACGTCCGGGGCGCGATGGACGCGGGCGGCCGCGGCGTCTCCATGGGCCGCTCCATCTTCCAGCACGACGACCCGTACGCCATCGCGCGCGCCGTCTCCGCCGTCGTCCACGACGACGCGAGCGTCGACGAGGCGCTGGAGCGCGGCGGACTGGACTAACGCGGCCCCGAGCGACGCGAGGGACCGCGAATAGAGCGAGCGGGAGCGACCTGGTGGGAGCGACACGCGAGCCAGCGCGGCCGCTCAGCGGGGGCGGCCGCGCTCGGTGGCCGTGTATTCGCCACGTTGAAGCCGCCGCGTGCTGGAGTGCAACTAATGACACGCGAAGTCTGGCTGAAGGCCGACGACTCCGTCGGCGACTGGGAGGCGCGCAAGCGACGCATCACGGCCGGCCTCGAGGCGGGCGTGGACTGGGTGCTGGTGGACGAGCACGACGTCGCGCGCGTCCGCGAACTCGGGCAGGTGAACGTCGCGGCGTTCACGAGCGACGACGTGGACGTCATCGGTGAGGCGGAGGACGAGCACGCGGAAGCCGACGCGTACGTCGTCGGGAAGGGCGGCGAGGGCGACGGTACCATCGACCTCCCCTCCGATTTCTCGGGGAGCGCCGACCTCACCACGCTCCGGCGGAACGACGACGTCGCGGGCGCGTACGTCCGCATCCTCGCGAAGGAGTACGAGGCGTTCGCCGAGGCGGCCGCGGCGGACGCGGACTACACGTTCGTCGTCGGGGAGGACTGGACGATCATCCCGCTGGAGAACCTCATCGCGCGCATCGGCGGCGACACCACCATCGTCGCGGGCGTCACCACGGCCGAGGAGGCGGACACGGCCTTCGAGACGCTCGACATCGGCGCGGACGCCGTCCTCCTCGACAGCGACGACCCGGACGAGATCCGACGCACCGTCGGCGTCCGCGACCGCGCGGAGCGCGAGACCCTCGACCTGGAGTGGGCGGAGGTCGTCGAAGTCGAGGAGGCGGGCGCCGCCGACCGCGTCTGCGTCGATACGGGCACGCTCATGGACGACGACGAGGGGATGCTGATCGGATCGATGAGCAGGGGGCTCTTCTTCGTCTACGCCGAGACGGCCGAGTCGCCGTACGTCGCCTCCCGGCCGTTCCGCGTGAACGCCGGCGCCGTCCACGCGTACGTCCGTACGCCCGACGGCGGCACGAAGTATCTCGCGGAACTCAAGAGCGGGGACGAGGTCCAGGTCGTCGACACGGACGGACACACGCGCGAGGCCGTCGTCGGGCGCGCGAAGATAGAGCGCCGCCCGATGTTCCGAGTCACCGCCGAGACCGACGAAGGCGACCGATTCGAGACGCTGATTCAGAACGCCGAGACCGTCAAGATCGACACCGAGGACGGCCGCACCGCCGTCACCGACCTCGAACCCGGCGACCGCGTCCGCGTGTTCACGCAGGAGGGCGGTCGGCACTTCGGGGAGAAGGTCGAGGAACGCATCATCGAGAAGTAACGCCGGACCGACCCGCTACGCGTCCCGTCCGTCCGGGTAGTGCCACTCCAGTTCCGTCGTGCACCACGGGCAGAAGTCGAGTTCTTCGTCGAGTTCCTTCCCGCACGCGGGACACGTCGGCGTCCCGTCCGCCGCCGTCGGCGCGCGCTCCTGCTGCTGGACGGCGACGAGGTAGGCGTCGAGGACGTTGCAGACGCGCACGACGAGCACGCCGACGGCGGCGTCTATCGGGACCGCCGCGGACGCGAGCATCCCGAAATCGCCGGCCGCGAGCGCTTGCTGGTAGGTGTCGAGCACGGACGCCGGAACGAGGAAGTAGGCGGCCGCGAAGGAGAGCACGAGCCAACCGAGCGCGCGGAGCCACGCGCGGAGGTACGCGTGTCCGACGCCCGGATAGACGACCGAGAGCGCGGCGGCGAGGACGCCCCGTCGGTTGACGTTCACGAGTGACCGCCCATAGGTGCCACTGCGCCTTAAGCCCGCCCGTTTCTCGACTCGCGACGCGCCCGTGACCACTATCCGCGCGCGCCGAGAACGCCCACGTGACAGGATGCGCTCGCGCTCGCTCGTCCGACGCGGCCGTCGGCGCGCCGCCGCGAGCGGCGGGACCGCGCTCGCGGGCGCTCAGGGGGCGTGCGCGCCGTGAACACCGATCCCGTCGTCGCCGTCGTCGAGGACGACCCCGACCTCGCCGAACTCTACGCCGCCTACCTCGAACCCGCGTGCGCCGTCCGCGTCGCCGAGACCGGCGAGGCGGCGTTGAGCGCGCTCGACGAGGCCGTCGACGTCGTCGTGCTCGACCGCGACCTCGGCGAGTGGCACGGCGACGACATCGTCGCCGTCGTCCGCGAGCGCGACCTCGACTGCGCCATCGCGATGGTCACCGGCGTCGAACCGGCGTTCGACATCGTCGACCTCCCCGTGGACGACTACCTCACGAAACCCGTCACGAAGGAGGACCTCCGGCGCACCGTCGAAGAACTCCTCTACCGGCTCGTCGGCGGGAGCGACCGTCAAGAACTGCTCGCGCTCGTCTCCCGACGCCTCGCGCTCGAAGCGCGCTACGACGACCGCCGCCTCGAACGCGAACCCGCCTACGAGACGCTCCGCCGCCGCATCCGACTCGCCGAGGAGGGCCTCGACCTCGCCGCGGAACCGAACCCGAGCAAGCACCGGCCCGACGCCTGCCCCGAGTGCGGTCTGCGCTGGGACGTGCGCGTCGACGAGACGGTCGGCTACGTCCACATCGGCGCGCGCGTCTGGAAGTGTCGCGGCTGCGGGCGCGTCGTCAACCTCCCGGATCCGAGCGACCGGCGCGTCGCGCGACGATAACCGCGCTCGTCGCGGACGCGTCGCTCGCCGATGAGTCGAAGAACGAAGAGAGCGGGTGCGCTTACTGCGGGGAGGGGTTGCCGCTGCCCTGCTGTGCGCTGGCGCCGCGCTCTAACGCGCCGCCGGTGATGTTCTTCAGCCGGTCGACCAGCGAGTCCTTCTCGGGCTCGCCGACGAGCGCGATGTCGAGGACTTCGCTGATGTGGCTGACCGGGATGATCTCGATCTGATCCTTGTACTCGTCCTCGATCATGACGTCCTGCTCGTTCGCCTTCGGGATGATGACGCGCGTACAGCCGGCCTTCGCGGCCGCCTCTATCTTGTGCGTCACCCCGCCGACGGGGAGGACGTCGCCGCGCACGGAGAGCGACCCGGTCATCGCGAGGTCCTGTGCGATCGGGATGTCCTCCAGCGCGCTGATCACGGCCGTCGCGACCGTGATGGACGCCGAGTCGCCCTCGACGCCCTCGTAGGACTGGACGAACTGGATGTGGATGTCCTTGTTCGCGATGGACTCGCCCGTGTACTTCTTGATGATCGCGGAGACGTTCTCCACGGCCTCCTGGGCGATCTCCTGCAGTTTGCCGGTGGCGTATATCTCGCCGCCCTCGCCCTGGCGCGGGGTGACTTCGGCCATCACGGGCATCATGATGCCGGAGTCCCCGCCCATGACCGCGAGGCCGTTGACGCGACCGACCGCCTCGCCCTCGGAGGTCTTGAGCTCGTAGTCCTTCCGGCGCTCGATGTAGTTGTCCGCGACCTGCTGTTCGATGGAGCGCGAGCGCTTCTTCGCCTCGAGGACGTCACTGCGCTCGGTGAACTCGTGGCCCTTCGAGCGGGCGATGTCGCCCGCGACCCGAACGAGGCCGCCGAGGTTGCGGAGTTCGAGCGTGAGGTGGTCCTTCCGGCCGGCGCGGCGCTTCGCTTCGAGGATGACCTCGCGGACCGCGTCCGGCTGGAAGTGCGGGAGGCGGCCGTCGCGCTCGACTTCCTGGGCGACGAAGCGCGCGAACTTCCGGCGCATGTCCGGGGTGTCGTCGATGGTGTCGTCCATGTACACCTCGTAGCCGTACCCCTTGATGCGGGAGCGGAGGGCCGGGTGCATGTTCTCCATCGCGTCCATGTTCCCCGCGGCGACCATGATGAAGTCACAGGGGACGGGTTCGGTCTGGACCATCGCGCCCGAGGAGCGCTCGGACTGGCCGGTGATGCCGAACTCGCCCTCCTGAATCGCCGTCATCAGGTGCTGCTGGCTGCGGACGTCGAGCGTGTTGATCTCGTCGACGAACAGCACGCCCTTGTTCGCCTTGTGGATCGCGCCCGCTTCGACGCGCTCGTGCGCGGGCGTCTCCATCCCGCCGGACTGGAACGGGTCGTGACGGACGTCGCCGAGGAGCGCGCCGGCGTGCGCGCCCGTCGCGTCCTCGAACGGCGCCGTCTGCCGGTCGGCGTTGTTGATGAGGAGCTTCGGGATCATCGCGTCGCTCCCGCGGTTCGAGTAGCGGAACGCGAAGTAGATGACACCCGCGGCGAGGATGCCGAGGAGGAACTGGCCCGCGACGAGGAAGGCGTAGCCGACCACGACCGCGAGCACGATCCACATCAGGAACGAGCGCATCTGGTTGCGCTTGCGGACCTCCTCCTGGTGGGCCTCGACGATCTGATCGCCCTTCCCCGCGGGGACGGTTCGGACCTTCGGCTCGTTCGAGTCCTCCGGGTTGTGGTAGACGAGGACGTCCTGCAGGCTCTCCTTCGGCAGGAGTTGGCTCATCGCCTTCGCCAGCATGGACTTCCCCGTCCCCGGGGTCCCGATCATCATCACGTGCCGGTGCTGTTTCGCGGCGCGCATCACGATGTCGCGCGCCTCCTCCTGGCCGATCACCTGATCGACCAGTCGATCCGGCACCCGGATGTCGGCGGTGGAGTCGATGTGGAGGCCGCCCAGGAGGTCGTCCTCGGGCGCGTCCTCGTCTATCTCGACGTCCCCCTCGACGTCCACGGCGCTACCGAGGTCGTCGAGGTCGCCGTCCGCGCCGGGGTCCGGCGGGTCGGTCTCGTTGTCCTCCTCGAACGGAGGTTCGTCGCTGTCCTCCTCGAGGGGAGGGTCGGTCGTTCGGTCGTTGCTCATAGGACGCTCAACTAGACGGAGGAAGGGGAGGCCGATTGATATACTTTCTCCCTGCGGGAAACGGCGAAAACGCCCGACTCCGCCGGGGAAGACGGCGTTTCGCCCACCGTGGCAGGACTCGCCACGCTTATGCGCTCCCGGCGGGTGCGTACGAGTACTCGCCAATGACTCGCGGGTTCTACATCGGCCGATTCCAGCCCTACCACCAGGGCCACCACCGCGTCGTCGAGGCCATCGCCGCGGAAGTCGACGAACTCGTCGTCGCCGTCGGAAGCGCGGACCAATCCCACAGCGTCCGCAACCCCTTCACGGGCGGCGAGCGCATCATGATGATCACGAAAGCGCTCGCCGACCTCGACCTCGTCACGTACGCCGTCCCCATCGAGGACATCAACCGGAACGCCGTCTGGGTGAGCCACGTCCAGTCGATGAGTCCGAACTTCGACGTCGCGTACTCGAACAACCCCCTCGTCGTCCGCCTCTTCCAGGAGGCCGGCATCGAAGTCCGCGGCTCCCCGATGTTCGACCGCGACGTCCTCCGCGGCACCGAGATACGGCAGCGCATGATCGCGGGCGACGACTGGGCGGACCTCGTCCCCGAACCCGTCGAGGCCGTCGTCGAAGAGGTCGACGGCGTCGAACGCATCCGCCAGGTGAGCGACAGCGACACCGGATCGCCGAGCGCCTGAGTCGGACCCGACCGTTTTCATCCTCCCAGCCCTCGAACCGACCGTGATCACGCTCGCGTCAGACTTCGACTCGCCGTATCCCGCGGCGATGCGAGGCGTCCTCTGCGCCAATACGGACGCCCGCCTCGTGGACGTCGCCCACGACTTCCCCCGGCAGGACGTCCGCGCCGCGGCGTTCTGGCTCCGCGAACTCCTCCCGACGTTCCCGCCCGCCACCCACCTCGTCGTCGTCGACCCCGGCGTCGGCACCGACCGGCGCGCGCTCGCCGTCCGCGCCGGCGACCACGCGCTCGTCGGCCCGGACAACGGCGTGCTCGCGCCCGCCGCGCGCGCCCTCGCGAGCGACGACGACCCCGCCTACTACGAGATACCGATCAGCGACCCCGCGAGTTCGACCTTCCACGGCCGCGACGTCTTCGCGCCCGCCGCCGCCGCCGTCCACGACGACGGCGTCGACGCCCTCGACTACGCGCCCGTCGACGACCCCGTCACCCTCGCCTTCCCCGACCCCACCGTCGTCGACGACACCGCCGACGGCGAAGTCCTCGTCGTCGACGGGTTCGGGAACGCCATAACGAACGTCCCCGGTGACGTCCTCGACGAACACTGGGGCGACTACGCGACGGTGAACGGCGAGCGCGTCCCCGTCCGGCGTACTTACGCCGCCGTCGACCCGGACGAGTGGCTCCTCACCGTCGGCAGCCACGGGAACGTCGAACTCGCCGTGAACCGCGGCCGCGGCGACGACGCGTTCGGCGTCTCGCCCGGCAGCCACGTCCGCATCGCGCTCCCCTGACTCAGCGGTCTCGGCACCGCCGAGAGACCGCCCACCCGAGCGCGCCGGCCGCGAGCGCGCCGACTACGAGCGTTCGCCGCGTCAGGCGCGGCCGCACCGCGAACTCCCACCAGCAGCGCAGTATCTGCGACCCCATCCCGACGACGTCGCGCGCGAGGTCAACCTTCGAGTCGCCCTTCGGCTCCCAGTCCACCGGGAACTCGTTGACGGCGAACCCGCGGCGCTGCGCGCGCACCAGCATCTCCGTATCCCAGAACCAGAACTCGTCCTCGACGACGGGCCGTAGCTCCTCGAACGCCGCCCGCGAGAACGCCTTGAACCCGCACTGGTGGTCGCGAACGTCCGAGCCGAGGAGGACGCGCGTCAGGACGTTGAACCCGCGCGACGGGACGCCGCGCTTCGCCGGGCGCTCCGCGACGTTCCCCGGCATCCAGCGCGACCCGGTCGCCACGTCGTACTCGCCCGAGCGAACGCTCTCCACGAGCCGTTCGAGGTGGTCCATGTTCGTCGCGAGGTCCGTGTCGAAGTAGACGAGGACGTCGCCGCGCGCGTCCGCGAACGCGGCGTTCAGCGCGCCGCCCCGGCCGAGGCGCTCGTCGCTGTGGAAGTGTCTGACGTCGTCGAACGCGTCCGCGAGTTCGTCCGCGATCTCCGGCGTCCGGTCGTCGCAGCCGTCCTCGGCGACCACCACCTCGTAGCT
>Ga0207755_100435_pt1 | contig 19676 bp, 22 predicted proteins | sample A23P2SouthBayCA_FD_187734 | JGI IMG/M metagenome (GOLD analysis project Ga0207755, IMG submission 187734) | Aerobic enrichment media microbial communities from Bioluminiscent Bay, La Parguera, Puerto Rico - A23 P2 (SPAdes) | ecosystem: Environmental > Aquatic > Marine > Unclassified ...
GACGGCGTACATACCCGCCGTTGGGACGGTCGCCGATTGAATCTGGCGGTCCCTACAGGAATGCGGTCGAGTTGTTCGCCGCCTCCGAGAGCTGATCGCTGTAGACGACGCTGACGTACAGCAGCAAGACCAGCGTGGAGTTGTACACGCCGTGGATGACGGCCGGTACGACGATGTTGTCGGTGTACTCGTAGGCCGTACCCAGCACGAGCGCCGGCGAGAGCAGCAGCGTCAGTACGAGGAGGTTTCCGACGGTCGACCCGCCCACGAGGGCGATCCCGTGCATCCCCGCGAAGGCCGCACTGGCGATGAGGATGGCCGGAACCGGACTCAACGCTTCCCGCAAGCGTCCCTGCACCACGCCGCGAAAGAGCAGTTCCTCGCTGGGACCGACGACGAACAACATGACCGGAATCAGGTAGAGGATGATTCCCGGGTTCTGAATCGCGACGTCTGCGACCTGATTACGCCCGGTCTCGACCTGGAACTGTGAGATGATGAGCGATCCGACGACTACGCCGGCGAAGGCGAGGAAGTAGCCGCCGATCATCACCCCGATGTCGCGCAGACCCGGCACGTCGTAGCCGATATCGAGCGGCGTCTCGTCTGGTTCGAATCCCAGCAGTTCGCGGATTTTCGGTCCGATCGTCGGCCGGAGTTGGATGTAGGCCACCGAGACGCCGATACAGCCGACGCCCTGGATGAAAAAGAGAGACATGATCAGTGACTCGACGCCGCCGAGTTCGAGACCGAAACCGACGATCAGGACTGCGCCCGTGATCGACAGGAGGAGGACGCCGAACAACAACCCGCCCGCACCCAACCCGAGCGCGGAGACCAGTGCGACGGCGCTTCGGAGCAGTGATCGCTCGTTCATCGTCGTGATCGGATGCTTGGAGCCGACGGGATGAAAACAGTTCCCTCGTCGGCGTCGCTGTCGATCAGTCCTCGTCTTCGGCGGCGATCAGCGCCTCCAGCGGGTGGTCGTCGATCTCCAGCGGGAGGTCGATTCGCCCCCGGCGGCGAGCCGACTCGTAGGCCGCGAAGATCACCTCGGTCGTTCGCAGGGCGTTCTCAGCCCGCAGTTCGCAGGGCCGGCCCTCACGGTAGCTCTCGACCACGTCGCGGATCGCCCGCTCGATGAAGTCCGGGCCGTGGACCGTCTCGCCGTCGGCGTCCAGGGGTTCCCACTCGCCCGACCCGGCCCGTCGAATGCGATGCCGACCGTGAGCGTCGGTGTCGGGGAAACCGACACCGATCTCGATCTCGCCGTCGCTACCCACCAGCCGGTGGTGACAGTCGACCAGTCCCGGCCCGTGTTCGTCGCCCGTCGCCGCGAGCGCGTGGATGCCCGATTCGTACTCCCACGTCGCGAGGCCCTGGTTCTCGTTGTGCACGCCGAAGAACTCCACGGCGTCACGGTAGTCGAACTGGCCCATCACCCACGCCACGTCGGCCTCGTCGGCGAAGTAGTGGGCGAGGTCGATCGAGTGAGAGGCGTAGTCCATCAGGTTCCCCGCCGCCAGTTCCACCCGTTCGAGGTTGCCGATCGCACCCGAATCGAGCAGTTCCTTCGCCCGTCGGAAGGGTCGGCCGAAGCGGCGCTGGTGGTTGAACGTCAACTGGGTGTCCGACGCCGCAGCGGCGGCGGCCATCCGCCTGCTCGCGCCCCACGTGTCGGCCATCGGCTTCTCGCAGTGGACGGCCCCGACGCCGTGCTCGACGCAGTCGACGACCAGTTCCTCGTGGACCGTCGGGGGCGTACAGACGCTGACGACTTCGGGATCGACTGCGTCGAGCATCTCCTGGTGGTCCGTGAACACGCCGCCGTCCGGAACACCGTAGTGATCCGCGAACGTCGCGGCGTTCTCGCGGACGATGTCGGCGCAGGCGACGACCTCGGCGTCGGCGACGGTCGCGTAGGCGTCGGCGTGGCTGTAGGCCATCGCGAAGCCCGTCCTGTCCGGGTCGTCCGGCTCTGTACCCGTACCGATGATGGCGACTGTTGTCACACGCTACTGTGTGTGACGCCGGCGCTTAACCACTGTGGACGGTGAGATGCCCGATACCCTTACTAATCGGGCTCCGTTCACATCGGACATGAACGTCTGTGGCACGGCCGACAGCGAGTTCACCGAGGTCGTCGAGGGAGTCCACATCGCGCCGCTGGTCGGCGGCGAGCGCATGAACGTCCAGCACTTCCACATCGAACCTGACGCGGTCGTGCCCGAGCACAGTCATCCCCACGAGCAGGTGGGGTTCGTCGCCCGCGGCACGTTCACGTTCCGCGTCGGCGACGAGGAGTTCGTCGTCGGCTCGGGCGAGTCCTACGTGATCCCCTCCGAGGAGCCCCACGAGGCCGTCAACCGTAGCGAGGAACCAGTCAGCGGGATCGACGTGTTCAGTCCGCCGCGAGAGGCACCCGACTGGCAGTGACGATGGCAGGGAGCCGGGTGTCGTGGCGCACGGTCGCGGTCGTCGCGATGCTCGCGCTCGCGGGCTGTAGCAGCGCACCGGGTCCGGCCGGAACCGAGACCGAGACGGTGACGCCGGCACCGGTTCCCGAGGCCCGGGGCTTCGCACCGGGGGTGACCGCGGGCGGGATGAACGTCTCGACCGTACTCACGGCGCACAAACGGCAGTTACAGAACCGGTCGTACACGCTGACGACGACGCTCGCGGTCCGGAATCAGTCGATGCGGGCCGTCCAGTGGCGCGAGCGGTCGGTCACCCGCGTGGCCCCCGGCACGACCCCGGTCGCAGTGACGACCACCTACAGCGAGCCGCGGGCCGCAGACGGGGTCGTCCGAACTCAGCTGTACTACGACGGGTCGACGACGCGGCGTTCGGTCACCGCGAACGGGTCGGTGTCCGTCCAGCGGTTCGACCACCGGACGAGCGTCGACCCGACGAACGCCGACCTCCTCGGGAACGTGTTCTTCCAGCTGACGGACGTTCGGATCAGACGGGGAGCCAGCGGTGCGACCGTCGTCAGTGGGACGGTCCGGTATCCGCGCCTCCTGCCGACACCGCCGAACGTACAGGCCAACGGCCGAGCGACGGTGACCGCCAGTGTCAGGCAGAGCGGCCTCGTCGAACGAATGGTGATCGGCTACGACGCGGGAGCGAGCGAGAACCCAACGCGTGTCCGGCTCGTCACCCAGATCACGGACCGCGGGACGACGACCGTCGAGCGACCGACGTGGGCAACTACTTCCGACGGGTGACGACGACAGCCGCGACGCTCGGGTGTGACGGTGCGAAAAATCGGATGGTGTCGTCGCCGCGCGAGTCCAGAAGCTCGCTTACGCGAGTTTCTCGATATTCTCGACGATCGCGTCGGCGTACTCCTCGGTGCCCAGCTTCTCGGCGTCGTCGAGCTGGCGTTCGAGGTCGTAGGTGACCTTGCCCGAGGAGATGGTCTCCTCGACGGCGTCGCGAACGAGGTCGGCCGCTTCCTTCCAGCCCATGTAGTCGAACATGAGGCGACCGGAGAGGATGAGCGCGGTCGGGTTGGCCATGTTCTGGCCGGCGCGCTTCGGGGCCGAGCCGTGGACCGGTTCGGCGAGGACGCGGGCGTCACCGAAGTTGGCACCGGGTGCGATGCCGAGGCCGCCGATCTGTGCGCCGGCGGCGTCGGAGAGGTAGTCGCCGTTGAGGTTCGGCATGGCGAGGACGCTGAACTCGTCGGTGCGCAGCTGCATCCACTGGAGCATCGCGTCGGCGAGGCGGGACTCGACCATGACGGCGTCCTCGGGGATGTCGATCTCGTCTTGGGTCTCCCACAGGGAGTCGGGTGCGGCGAAGACCTCGTCGTCGGGGTACTCCTCGTCGGCCACTTCCATGCCCCACTCGGTGAACTGCCCTTCGGTGAACTTCATGATGTTGCCCTTGGCGACCAGCGTGACCTTGTCGCGGTCGTGCTCGAGGGCGTAGTCGATGGCCTTCCGGACCAGGCGCTTGGATCCGAACTCGGTGATCGGCTTGATGCCGATGCCGATGGGACCGTCGTGCATCGTCTCGTCGAAGCCCATGTCCTCCTCGACGAACTCGCGGACCTGCTCGACTTCCTCGGTGCCGGCTTCCCACTCGATGCCGGCGTAGACGTCTTCCGTGTTCTCACGGAAGGTGACCATGTCCATCTCCTCGGGCGCTTTCATCGGCGACGGGACGCCGTCGAGGTAGTAGGTCGGTCGGACGTTCGAGTAGAAGTCCAGCGTCTGGCGCAGCGCGACGTTGAGCGAGCGGAAGCCAGCGCCGACGGGTGTCGTCAGCGGTCCCTTGATGGCGACGCGGTGCTCGTCGATTGCGTTGACGGTGTCGTCGGGGAGGTTCTCGTCGTACTTCTCGCGGGCGGTCTCGCCGGCGTAGACGCGCATCCACGAGATGTCGCGTCCGGTCGCGTTCGCGGCGGCCTCCAGCACGCGCTGGGCGGCCGGGCCGACGTCCTTACCGATGCCGTCCCCGTGGATGATGGGGATGATCGGGTTCTCGGGGATATCGAGCTCGTCGTTGTCCTCGTCGATAACCTCGATCTTCTCGCCCTCTTCGGGCACCTCGACCTTGTCGTAGTCGTAGCTCATACTCGGTCCATCGAAATTCGCGCCTAAAGGAGTGCCGTTTTCGCCGAGGGCATGGTAACAGGGGACAGGGGAGGTGTGGCGTCGAAATCGATCACCCGGATTCGGCCGACGAAACGCAGCGAGCACGGCCCGCATTTCTGTCGGGGCGACTCGGGAAGCGAGCGCGTGTGTGAGTCATCGCCTTCGTTGCCCGCCCCGTCGGGGTGAGCGAGCCAGCCGAAACCGTCGTCCCGGCGGTCGAGCAGTGCGAGATAGCCGACGCTCGCGCGCGAACCTCGTCGCTGACCAGGCAGCCCACTGCGTCGGGCGTTTCGGTTCGGCCGGTCGTTTTTGCCCGTGGCGGCCCTCGGTCACGGTATGCAACTGATCGTCCACGGCGGTGCCGGCCCGGCCCCCGACGAACCGGCCAGTCGCCAGCAGGTCCTCGGCGACGCGGCAGACGCCGGTGCCGACGCCGAGACGCCGATTACGGCCGTCGAAACCGCAGTCAGCGTTCTCGAAACCGACCCGCGGTTCAACGCCGGCGTCGGCGGGGCGGTCCAGAGCGACGGCGTCGTCAGGACCGACGCCAGCGTGATGACCGACGACGGGACGGCCGGCGCGGCCTGTGCGATGCCCGGCGTCGAGCACGCCGTCTCCGTCGCCAGCGCGGTCGCGACAGAGACGCCCCACGTCCTGCTGGCCGGCGAGCACGCCGTCGCGTTCGCAGAGGAGACGGGCGTCGAGACGGGGCGGGACCTGTGGACCGAGCACTCACGGGAGCGCTGGGACGAAGCCGATCCGCCCGCGACGGACGACTACGAGGAGCGACTGGCGTGGGTCCGTGAGCGGTTCGGCGGCCACGACACCGTCGGCGCGGTCGCGACGGACGGCGACCGACTGGCGGCGGCCACCTCCACGGGCGGGCGGTGGTTCGCGCTGGCCGGTCGGGTCGGCGACGTGCCACAGCTGGGGGCCGGTGTCTACGCCGACGAGCGAGGCGGTGCGAGCGCGACCGGCGAGGGGGAAGCCATCGCCCGGTTCGGGCTCGCGAAGGAGGCCGTGCGCGCGCTCGACCGGTTCGGGCCGCGGCAGGCGGCCCAGCAGGCGCTCGAAGCGTTCGAAGACGAGACGGGCGGGCTCGCGGGCGTGATCGTCCTCGACCACGCCGGTCACACGGGGACAGCGGAGAACACCGAAGCGATGCAAACGGCGACCCGATCATAGCGATCGGGACGATGCAAACGGCGACCCGATCATAGCGATCGGGACGATGCAAACGGCGACCCGATCATAGCGATCGGGGCGATGCAAACGGCGACCCGGTCACAGCGACCGGGGCGCTGTAGACGGCACAGTCGGTCATAGCGACCGGACACGCGGAGTCCGGTCAGTCGTCCCAGGGATCGAGTTTGTTGTCGTACTGTGGTTCGCGGTCGAACCGACCGAGGGCCGCGAGGACGAGCGTCACGGCGAGCACGCCGACGGCCGCACTCGCGAACACGGTGGCGCCAGCCAGAAGCCCCCGTGTCACGATGACGGCGGCCGTCGCCAGCAGCACGAGTCCCCACAGGAGCGTGCTGGCGTAGATCGGCGGCTGGTCACGGTCCGTGGGCATTACACCTCCCTTTCACCCACAGGGGCAAACCCTTTACCCAACGTATCGGCCACGTTTCGTGTCGATTCGCCGAGAGTGACGCCGTCGGCCGTACCACCTGGGTCCCGTGGCACACCGGACGAGGCGTTCGACGGGAGGATGGAAATCCATTTGCCGTGGACAGACCAACGCCTCACCATGACAGACGTGGATCTGGACGCCGAGCAGTACGAGAAGCACCGCGAGGCCGGGGAGATCCTGGCACAGGTGCGCAACGAGGCCGCCGACCGGCTCGAAGTCGGCACCGGCTACCTCGAAATCTCAGAGTGGGCAGAGGACCGAATCCGAGAACTCGGCGGCGAGCCGGCGTTCCCGGTCAACGTCAGCGTCGACCACGAAGCGGCCCACGGCGCGGCCGGTCCGGACGACGACCGGACCGTCGGCGAAGAGATGGTGAAACTCGACATCGGCGTCCACATCGACGGCTGGCTGGCCGACACCGCGGTCACGGTGGACCTCTCGGGCAACGACGACCTGAAAGCCGCCGCCGACGAGGCCCTCGACGCGGCGCTCGACACCGTCGCGGCCGGGGTCGACACCGGCGAGGTCGGAGCCGCCATCGGGGAGGTCATCGACGGCTACGGCTACAACCCCGTCGTCAACCTCACCGGTCACGGGCTGGGTCACTGGGAACAGCACACCGAACCGAACGTCCCGAACCGCTCGATCCCGGGTGGAGCGACGCTAAAAGCGGGGCAAGTCGTCGCCATCGAACCGTTCGCCACGACCGGTACCGGCAAGGTCAACGAGGGGACCACAGAGGAGATCTTCTCGCTCGAACGCGAGGGATCGGTTCGGAACCGGCAGGCACGACAGGCCCTGAACCAGATCGGCGAGGAGTTCAAGACGCTGCCCTTCGCCGCACGGTGGCTCGACGTGTCCCGACCACACATGGCACTGCGCCGCCTCAAACAGCAGGACATCGTCCACGGCTACCCCGTCCTGCAGGAGGCCGAGGGCGAACTCGTCAGCCAGAAAGAGCACACCATCATCGTGACAGAGGACGGCTGTGAAGTGACGACGCGGCTGTAGCACCGGTCGCGACGGCGGAGCGGCCGGCCGTTTCTCCCAGGTTTCCCACGAACGGTCGTGAGCAGCGCGAACGACCCGCAGTGGAAAAAGGTGGGAGCCGACGGCTGTGAAGTGACGACGCGGCTGTCGGATCGGCGCAGGGGCGTATGGTATCGCTGTCGCTGTCCGGTCGATCCGGTCAGTCACTGACGGCTCTGAGTGGTGGGTGGTTCGCAAAAGGGTGTTGGGTGTGTTGGGTGTGTTGGGTGTCTGAGATGGCTCAGGCGTTGTTCATGCGGGTTTCCGTCGTCGTGCCGCAAATTTGGCACTCACTGACTCGATACGGTTCCCGGGAGAACGCGGCGTTCTCCTGCTTGGAACTCTCGGTCAGTATCTGGACGGATACGTCGTGCGGTGTCGTGTGGCCGCACGTCGAGCATGCCTCCGACATGTAGGTGTCGCCGTCTTTGACTGCCATCCCGGTTCGTCGTTGGTCAGTCGTATGCATAAAAACCCCCAACAGTTTGGGGCCGTTTAGACCGTTTATCGCCATACGGAAGCCGATATCTGCGTCTTATAGCTTTAGATGGCTCTAGAAAGTTTACAAACTGCTTAAAAAGCTAGATAGGGGTTCGTCCGGATGAACGGCAACAAGGTTTAAATACCTTCATTTCACCGCCGAGTGGCGAAGCGATTTACTGTCGTCCAGTCAACGGTGAGCCATGGAGCAGGTGTTCGCGCCGTGGCGGATCGAGTGGGTGGAACGCGACGAGAAGAACCCGGACGTCGACTGTATCTTCTGCGATCTGCCGGGCCGCGACGACGACCGGAACAGCAAGGTCGTGGCGCGCAACGAACACGCCTACGTCCTGTTGAACAACGCGCCGTACAGTCCCGGGCACGCGATGGTGATCCCCTACCAGCACACCGGCGACTACCGTGATCTGGAACCGGACGTGTTGCTCGCACACGCGCGGCTGAAACAGCGGACCTTCGACGCGCTGGAGGCGGCACTCAATCCCGACGCGTTCAACGCCGGCCTGAACCTGGGCGGTGGGCCGGCCGGTGGGTCGATCGAGGACCACCTCCACACCCACGTCGTCCCGCGATGGGAGGGGGACACGAACTTCATGCCCGTCATCGGCGACACGCAGGTCATCGTCGAAGCGATCGACGACACGTACGACCGGCTACACGAGGCGTTTGGCGAACTCGACGGCGCGACAGTCCCAGACGAGGACAGTGTGGTCACGTTCTCCTGAACGGGAGTCCGTGACGATAGCCTCATCAACGTCCAGTGGTGACTCCTTTGTGGACGGCCGATTCGAGTGATAGTACAGTCGACGGGCGTAGTCGATCCGGTGTTCGTCGGGTATCTCCTGGCGTTCGGCGCGGCGGCGCTTGCCTGCGTCGCGAGTATCAGCCGTGCACGCCGTATCGACGACCGAGATACCCGTCGTGGACTGGTCGCCCTGCTGCTCACCAGCGGTAGCTGGGCGCTGAGCCACGTCGCCTTCTTCCTCGTCCCGGGTGAGACCCTCAAGACCGGCGTGTACATCGTCGGTCTCGTGATCGGGTTCAGCACGGTCGGCCCGTGGCTGTACTTCTGTTCTGCCTACACCGGCCGGACGTTGCACCTGAACACCGGACTCCGACGCCTGGCTATCGTCGTCTTCGTCGCCGTCGCCGCGGTGAAGGTCACCAACCCCTGGCACGGCCTCTACTTCGTCACCGAACCGGCGACGGCACCGTTCCCACACCTGTCGATCACCCACCAGCCATTACACTGGGTCGCGATGGGACTGTCCTACGCGCTCGCGGCAGTGGGCTACTTCATGCTGCTCGAACGTCTGTTGCAGGTCAGCTACGACACGCGACCGCTGGGGCTGCTGGTCGCGATCACGGGGCTGCCACTGCTCCTCGATCTCCTCGGCTACGCGACGCCGCTGCTCGTCGACATCAGCTACGAACCGATCGGTGTCGCCGTCTTCGCCGTGGGGGTCTGTTTCGTCTTCCTCGAACTGTTCCGGGCGATCAGGCTCTCGGGGAGCGACGGCAAACCGGTCCTCATCGTCAGCGGGCGGGATCAGCTTCGGGAGTACAACACGGCGGCCGCCGACCTCTTTCCCGCGCTCGCAGAGCCGGGAGCGGTCGGACGGCCGCTCTGGAGCGTCGTCCCGCCGCTTGCGGAGGCGCTGGAGAACGAACCCGCGGTCTTGACGCTCACGCGGAACGGCGAGGAACGGTACTACCACCTCGCAGAAAGCCCCTTCGCAGCAGGACAGACGCCGATCGGTCGGCTCATACTGATGACCGACATCACGGACCGGGAGCGCGACCGGCGCGAACTGAAGCGGCAGAACGAGCGCCTCGACAGGTTCGCAAGCGTCGTCAGCCACGACCTGCGCAATCCGCTGCAAGTGCTTCGAGGGTCGCTCGATGGCGCCCGCCAGACCGGAGACCCGGAACACTTCGAGCGCGGCGAGCAGGCCATCGACCGGATGGAGACGCTCATCGACGACGTGCTCTCGCTTGCGCGGCAGGGACAGCCGATCGACGAGACCGAACCGGTGGCGCTCGCGGCGCTCGTCGAGGAGTGCTGGACCGTCGTCGAGACCGCCGACGCCGAACTGATCGTCGACGACGACCTCCGGTTCGTCGCCGACCCGGACCGACTGCGCCAACTGCTCGAGAACCTCGTCCGTAACGCGGTCGAACACGGCGGTGACGACGTGACCGTCAGGGTCGGTGCACTGTCCGACGGGACCGGGTTCTACGTCGAAGACGACGGCCCGGGGATCCCGGAGGCAGAGCGGTCCGAGGTGTTCGAATCGGGCTACTCGACGGGTGACGAGGGGACGGGATTCGGACTCGCGATCGTCAGCGAGATCGTCGACGCCCACGGCTGGACGATCGACCTGACCGACAGCGCCGAGGGCGGTGCCCGTTTCGAGATCACCGACGTCACCACCCAGGAATCAGGCAAAGGGGCTTAGTCACCCCCGCCGCAACGACGACGTAATGACGCGCCGGGACGTGTTACGTCGGGTCGGGCTGGTGATCCTCGGGACGAACCTGTTGCTAGTCGTCCTGAAAGGGGTCGTCTGGGCCGAGACGGGGAGTTTGGCGGTCGGTTCCGAAGCGGTCAACAGCCTCGCCGACACCGCCTACAGCCTCGTGATCGTCGCCGGCCTCTACCTGACGACCCGGCCGCCGGACTTCGAGCACCCACACGGCCACGAGCGCATCGAGCCGTTCGTCTCGCTGTTCGTCGCTATCGGCATCTTCGCCGCCGGCGGCGTGATCCTCTGGCAGGCCGCCCAGTCGCTGCTGGCCGGCGACGTGGCCGTGACGCGTGGCCCGGTCGCCGTCGGCGTGCTGGCGCTCTCTGCCGTCGTCAAGTACGGGCTCTACCGCTACTGTCTGCAAGCCGGCCGCGACGAGCACTCGCCGGCACTGGTCGCGACGGCCATGGACAACCGCAACGACATCCTCACCGCGCTCGCCGCGCTCGCCGGCGTCGTCGGGGCGACGCTTGGCTACCCGGTGCTCGACCCTATCGCGGCGATGCTCGTCTCGGTCGGGATCATCTACACCGGGGTCGAGGTCGTCCGGGACAACGTCGACTACCTCGTCGGGGCCGCACCGCCGGAGGAACTGCGCGCCGACATCCTCCAGCGCGCGCTCGAACACCCGGACGTGGAAGGGGCACACGACGTGATCGCCCACTACGTCGGCCCCGAGATCGACGTGAGCCTCCACGTCGAGGTCGAGGGCGACAAGACCCTCTTCGAGGCCCACGACATCGAGACCGCCGTCATCCAGTCGATCCAGGAACTGGCGGAGGTCGACGACGTGTTCGTCCACGTCGACCCGAAGGAACTAGGCGAGTGGAAAGCCGACGAAGACGTAGACCGACTGGTCGAGTGATAGGTGCTTACGCACCCGTGAAGGCGTACAGCACGGTCAGCAACCCGACGACACGACAGCTCAGAGCGGCCAGTTCCGCCTCGGCGGCCGTCGCCAGCGAGAACAGGACGAGGGGCTGTTTCAGCAGGAACGGGACCGTCGTCAGGAGCACGATGCCGACGGCGAGAAACAGCATCGCTCGGCTGGCGTTGCGATGGTACCCCCGGTAGGCCTGATAGGCGACGAAGCCGCCGACGACGGCCGTCACGAGTGCGGTCACCGCCGTCGCCGTCGGCAGCAACTGGAGGGGAGCCAGTGCCGACACGATCGGGGGAAGGGCACTCACGGCTGATCGCCCCCGCTGGTCCGTCGTCGTGGTGTGGGTGTTCTGGTCATCGCTGTGTTCTGTAGATCACGAACAGGATCAGGGCCAGCCCGCTGAGCCGAGTCAGATCCGCGACGAGGCGGATCGTCTCGGTCCCGGCACCGGTGGTGTTCCCGAGGATCAGGTTCACAAGCAGCGGGACGCCGCTCAGCAGGAGGATGCCCGCCGCCATCCCCAGCAGCGCCGGGTCGTGGGTCCGGCGGTAACTCTGGACGCCCTTGACGAGGATCGTCACCGACAGGACGATCGAGACGACGAACCCCAGGAAGAAGAGGAGGACGATCATCTCTCCCGGCGACCCGGTCGTCTGGAGCGGTGTCGACGGCGCGCCCAGCGTGGGAGAGTGGAGCGATGGCACGGTCATTTGAGCCCCTCGAACAGTTCGGTGAAGCGGTCGGCCGCGTCCGGTTCGCGGCGCTCGATGTCGATGCGGTACTCGCCGTCCTCCAGGTCGACGGTCACACGGGCGAGCTGTGCGGAGAACACGTCGTAGTGGTGGCCGTCGGGGTCCAGTTGCTGCTGGGCGACGACGAGATCGTGTTCGCGCAGACGGTCGAGGCGGCGGTACACGGTCGGCGGCGAGGCGTCACACCGCTCGGCCAGTTCCTCGGCCGAGAGCGATTCCATGCTCGTCGCTGCGAGGATCTCGCGGGCGTACTCGTCGTCCAGAAGCTCGACGACGGTCTCCAGTGGTGGGTCCTCGCTCATCGCTCACGACACCACCGCGCGAACGTCTCCAGGCACGGTTCATACGCCTGATCGACGCCGGAGTATAAAAAAGCGGACCACATAGTTTCTGAGCCTGAAACCGTAGGAAGGGGACTTTTAATCCGGGCGGTGTCGGGTCGAACCGTAATGGTCCCGCTGTCAACACAGTCGAACCGTTCGGACGACGATCGAACGAGGGTACAGCAGACGAACGCCTGCGATCTTTCGGGGGAGAGACGATGAGCCGGTGGCGGTCGCTCGCCCTCGTCGGGCTGCTCGTGCTCAGCACCGCGTCCGTAGCCGTCGGACCGGCGGCCGGGGACGGTATCGTCACAGTGAGCACGGAGACGGCACCGGAACGGCCCGCACCGGGCGAGAACGTGACGATCACGACGACGGTGACGAACCCAGACGGGAACGACGGCGCGTACGAGCTTCGCTCCGTCGAGATTCGGGAGACGACCGCCGACGACAGCACCCTGTACAACTCCTCGGACCGTCGCTCGTCGGTCGGTGTCGGTGAAACGGTCAGCCGCGACCTCTCGGTCGAAGTCGAGGAGAGCGGCGAACAGACGTTCATCGCGCACGTCCAGATCCTCTCCGACGGGCAGGTCTTGAACCTCGAACGGACGGTGACGGTGACGGCCGGGCAGGCAGACCCCGCGCTCTCGCTGTCCGGTCAACCGGTCGGTCCCTCCGGCGAGACGTCGTTCGCACTCAACGTCTCGAACCCACGCTCCGACGCGATTCGGAGCATGAGCGTCGACCTCGCCTCGGCTGGCATCGGCTTCGACGAGGATCGACGGATCGTTTCGGAACTGGGATCGGGCGAGACCACGACCCTGCAGTTCCCCGCCTCGAACGTCTCGGTGGGCACCAAGACCGTGACCGCCGACATCGAGTACACGACCGCCGAGGGCCGGTTCGTCTCGACGACGACCGAGCTGACGACGACCGTCGACCGGGTAGAGAACCCCGGCAACGTCACGCTGTCGGGCGTCGAAGTGCGTAACGTCGGCGGCGAGCTGCGCGTCTCCGGACAGGTCGACAACGTCGGCGGTACGACAGTCTCCTCGGTGAGCGTCGCGGCGGCCGACGAGCGCGACAGCCTCGGCGATGTCCAGTCACGGGCGTTCGTCGGCGCGCTCGACGCCAGCGCGTCCAGTGAGTTCGATCTCGCCGTCGCAGTCCCCGACGGGGCCGATTCGGCCACGATCCCGGTCCGTGTGCGCTATCTGGTCGACGGCGAGCGGATCAGCCGAACGCTCTCGGTGACGTACGAACCGGGATCGGACAGCGACGTGTCGCTGTCTGGCGTCGACGTGACCACCCGCAACGGCGAGTCGCGGATCGTCGGACAGGCCAACAACGTCGGTGACACCAACGTCTCGTCGCTCCGCATCTCGGTGGCCGACGACGCCTTCAGTCTCGGTGACGCCCAGTCGCGCACCTTCGTCGGGAACCTCGCACCGAGTGGCTCGGGCGAGTTCGAACTCGCCGTGGCACTGCCCGGCGACGGCGAACCGGCGTCGATCCCGCTGACCGTGCAGTACCGGGTCGACGGCCAGCAAGTCACGCGCGATCTGTCGGTCGAACACCGTCCGAGTTCGGCCGGTAACGTCGACCTGACGGGGCTCCGGATCGAGCAGGCAGGCGACCGGCTGACCGTCCGTGGCAGCACGAGCAACCTCGGGACGACCAACGCCTCGTCGGTCGTCGTCTCGGTCGGCGACGGAGCGGCCGTCGCGCCGGCCCAGTCGGAGTCGAGTTACTTCGTCGGGACGATCCAGCGCAGCGACTTCAAATCCTTCCAGGTCGACGCTCGGCTCACGACCGACACGAACGAGACGATCGACGTGCCCGTACAGGTGAGCTACCGGATCAACGGCCAGCGCGTCACCCAGACGATCACGGTGCCGTACACGCCCCAGCAACAGGTCGCCACCGACCAGCCACAGCGCTCTGCCGGCCTCCCGCTGACGTTGATCGGCGGCGCGCTCGTCGTGCTGGTCGTGGCCGTCCTCGGCTTCCGACGATACCGATGACCGTCATCAGCGCCACCGACGCGGTCAAGATCTACGAGTCGGGGGACAAGACGCTGCGAGCGCTCGACGGCGTCTCGGTCAGCGTCGACCCCGGCGAGTTCGCCGCCGTCGTCGGTCCCAGCGGGAGCGGCAAGTCCACGCTGCTGAACCTGCTCGGCCTGCTCGACGAGCCCTCGGAAGGATCGGTGACAGTGGACGGCACCGTGCTGTCGACGCTCTCGAAGCGGGAGCGGACCGACCTGCGGCGCGAGACGGTCGGGTTCGTCTTCCAGAGCTTCTATCTGGTGCCGACCCTGACCGCCCGCGAGAACGTCGCGGTCCCCGGCCTCGTCGGCGACGACCGATCGACCCTGACCGACCGCGCCGACGAACTGCTGACCCGGGTCGGACTGGGCGACCGCCTTGATCACTACCCCAACGAACTCTCGGGCGGGCAGAAACAGCGCGTCGCCATCGCGCGCTCGCTGATCAACGACCCCGACATCCTGCTGGCCGACGAGCCGACCGGGAACCTCGATCAGGACACCGGCGCGCAGGTGCTAGACGTGTTCGACGAGATCACCGACGAGGGGGTTGCGATCCTCACCGTCACCCACGACGAGCAGGTCACGGACTTCGCCGACCGGACGATCAGGCTGGTCGACGGGGAGGTGACCCGTGATCGATAGCCCCCTCGCACGGCTGTCGCCGTTCCTCGCGTTCGCCCGGAACAACCTCTCTCGGGCGCGAGCGCGAACGATCCTCGCGATGGCCGGCATCACCATCGGCGTCGTCGCCATCGCCTCGCTCGGGATGTTCGGCGCGACGCTGGAACAGTCGTTCCTGAACACGGCCGACGACGCCATCCGCACCGTCGGCGTCGGTCCCGGCGAGGACGCCGACTTCCAGACGCTGGATCGCGAACAGGTCGCCGAGATCGAGCGCTACGCCGGTGACGGGCAGGTGTACACGCTCTCTCGTGGCCGGGCGCGAGTGACCGGGTTACAGCAGACGACGAGCGCCTCGCTGGTGTCGGTGTCCGATCCGGGGGTGTTCGTCACCGCGGAGTCGGGGCGCATCCCGACGAACTGGCGCTCGGGCGTCGCCGTCGGTGCCGAACTGGCCGATACGCTCGGCGTCGAACCCGGCGACAGCGTCCAGATCAACGACGAGAATCGGCGCGTGGTCGCCGTCCTCTCGGAGTCGACTGCCGCCTCCTTCATCCAGAGCGGCGACGCCGTCGTCCTCCCACCTGACGAACTCGGTGACGGGGCCTCGCAGGTCCTCGTTCGCGCGGATACGCCACAGGCGGCGTTCGGGATCAGCGACAGGCTGGATCGGAACCTCAACAGCGACCGCCGCACCCGCTATACGGTGTTCGACGCCGAGGCCAACCTCGAACAGTTCAACGAGCAGATGGAACTGCTCCGGACCTTCCTGCTCGCGGTCGGCGGGGTCTCGCTGCTCGTCGCCTCGGTGAGCATCCTCAACGTGATGCTGATGAGCACCATCGAGCGCAAGGCCGAGATCGGCGTCCTCCGGGCGGTAGGCTACCACCGGCTGGACATACTCCGTCTGATGCTGTACGAGGCCGCGTTGCTGGGTATCGTCGGGTCGATCTTCGGGGTCCTCATCAGCGTCGGCCTGGGGATGGCGATGAACGCCGAACTGCTCTCGGACCCCTTCGCTTTCACCACGCAGGCGCTGCAGTTCACGGTCCTCGGGTTCCTGTTCGGAACCGGTGCTAGCTTCGTCAGTGGCCTGTACCCGGCGTGGAAAGCTGCCAACGCCCGGCCCGTGGAGGCGCTACGGGACTAGGCCCCGCACTTTTTTATCGTGTCGCGTGACCCACGAACCGATGCGTGACTGGCTCTCGACGTTGCTCCGACGACCCAGAGAGGCGTTCGACACGTCCGACGCCGGACTGATCGGGCCGGCGATGGTCGTCCTCGCCTACGGCACCGTCTCGGTCGGGGTCGCCATCCCGGCACTGGCGGCCGTCGAGTCGCGACTCACCACCGTCCCCGAGATCACCTTCGTCACTGGACAGGGGGAGATCGCAGCGCCGAGCGTCTTCGTCGGCGTCCTCGCGCTCGGTATCGGCTTCGGTTTCTTGCTCTGGCTCGTCGTCACCGGTGTGCTGTTCGTCGGTGCCCGGATCGCGGGCGGGACCGCCTCTTTCCGACGGACACTGGGGGCCGTCGGCTGGGGGTACGTCCCCAACCTGTTCGGGACGGTCGTGTTCGTCCTGGTCGCCCTGATCGTCGCCGCCCTCGTCCCCGATGCCAGCCTCGCGGCGATCGTGCTGGGCCGTGACCTGCCGGCGGGGTTCGGACAGGCACCGTGGTACGTCGACGGAACTGGACTGTTCGACGCCCGGACGCTGTTGCCCGCACTGGGCACGCTGTGGGCGGGCTACGTCTGGCTGGGGGCGCTCGAAGTCGTGCAGGGACTCTCGCGACGACGGGCGCTGATCGTGGTCGGTCTCGTGGTCCTCCTACAACTGCCGGGAGGCGATCCGAGCATCGTGATCCGGTCGTAGCGAGTCGCGGCAGGATTCGGGCCACTCTCGGTAAATATTTCCAGCAGGACGCAGGAACTACTGTCGATGGACGTTCCCCTCGCCACGCTGCTCGTCCGGCCCAGAGAGGCGTTCGAGGCCGCCGAGGAACCCCTCTCGGTGACTCGGGCGTTCGCCTTCGTGTTCGTGATCGGCTGTGTGCTTCTCGCGACCGCGGTACCGCTGTACGCCAACATGGCCAGCGAGCTACCGGTTGGGTTGGCCATCTCGTTCGTCGTCGGTGGCCAGTTTATCGCGGTCCCGGCGTGGATCGTCGTCGGGCTACTCACGTCGATCAGCCTGAATATCGTGTTCTGGGTGGTCATCGCGGCCATCATCCACGTCGTCGCGCGGGTCGCGGGCGGCGACGGACGCTTCAGACGGTTGTTCGTCTTCGTCGGCTGGGCACACGCGCCGTATCTGATCATGCTGCCCGTCCTCGCGGTGCTGGTGGCGGTCACGCTCGCGACAGCCCCCGACGCGACGCTCGGCCAGGTCTTGTACGGGGTGGATACCTTCGGCGGCGAGGGACTGGCGACGTTCAACGGCGAGGGGCTGATGGACGCGCGCTCGTGGCTCCTGTGGGCGGTCACCTGCTGGATCGGCTACCTGTGGGCGGGAGCCATCGAGGTCGCGTACGACCTGCCTCGCCGCCGCGCACTCGGAGTCGCCGTGACGCTGACGGCAGTCAGCCTGGGTCTGACCTACGTGAGTCCGTAGCCGGCCGCCAGCCGAGACGGGGGCACCGCGGAGCGGTCTCGGTAAATATTTCTGGTGCGACACCCGAACTGTTCTCGATGGACGTCCCCCTCGCCACGCTGCTCGTCCGGCCCAGAGAGGCGTTCGAGACCGCCGAGGAACCGCTCTCGCTGGTCCAGCCGCTCGTCCTCGTGTTCCTGGTCGGCGCGAGCAGTATTGCGACCGCGTTCCCGGTCTACGTCGCCCTGCAGGAGAGGCTCCCGTCCGACATCGCCACCGTCGAGTTCGTCATCGGTTCCCAGACCGCGCGGCTCCCGCTGTGGTTCGCAATCGGCATCGTGGGCGGGATCCTCATCGTCCTCGTCGGCTGGGTCCTGACGACGGTACTGCTCCACGGGGCCGCACGTCTCGCCGGGGGTCGGGGACGGTTCAGACGGCTGTTCGCCTTCGTCGGCTGGTCCCACGCCCCCTACGTCGTCGTCTACCCGCTCGTCGCGCTCGTCGCGGCCTGGCAACTGGCGACGACGCCCGGTGCGACACTGAACGGGGTCCTCCACGGCACCAGCGCCGTCGAAGGAACGCTGGTGACGTTCAACGGCGAGGGGCTGATCGACGTGAGTTCGATCTCCTCGGTCGCAGTGACGCTGTGGATCGGCTACGTCTGGATCGGCGCGCTCGACGCGACTTACGACCTCTCCCGGCGTCGGGCGACGGCGGTCGCCGTAGTCGCGACGGTGCTGATGCTGGTGTCGATACAGCTTCCCGCCTAGACCGGTTCGCCGAAGGCGTACACCGTGTTGTGGCTGGTGATCTCGCAGTCGACGAACTCGCCGACTTCGAGCCCCCGCTCCTGAGCGTCGGCGACCACGACCTGCCGGTAGGCCTCGTCGTAGCCCACCAGCGACTCGTCGGTGCCGTTCTCCGTGAGCAGGACGCGCTGCTCGTCGCCGAGCATCTCCTCGTAGGCCGCGCCGGTCACGTCCATCTTCAACTCCGACATCGCCTTCGAGCGGTCCTTCTTGGTCTGGCCGCCCAGCCCCTTCATCTCGGCGGCGTCGGTACCGGGCCGCTTCGAGAACCGCGTGACGTTGATCTTCTCGGGGCGGGTCTCCCGGAGCAAGGCCATCGACTGCTGGAAGTCGGCCTCGGTCTCGCTGGGGAAGCCGACGATGAAGTCCGTCGACAGCGTCCAGTAGTCGAGGTAGTCGTCGAAGGTGTCGACGACCTCGACGTACTCGGAAACGGCGTGCTGGCGGCGCATGTCCCCGAGCACGTCGTCGCTGCCCGACTGTACCGGCGCGTGCAGGAAGTTGTACAGTTCGTCGTGTTCGGCGAAGACGCTCGCCAGTTCCTCGCGAACGCCGTGGACGCCCTTCGGGTTGGCCATCCCCACTCGAACCCGAAAGTCGCCGTCGATCTCGGTGCAGATCCGCTCGAGCAACTCGGGCAACAGGCTCTCGCCCTGATTGCGGTCCCACCCGTAGACGCCGGTGTCCTGCCCGGTGATGCGGATCTCCTTCGCGCCAGCGTGGACCAGCGCCCGGGCCTTCTCGACGTTCTCCTCGACGGACGGCGACTCGATCCGGCCGGTCGCCTGCTTGGTGATACAGTACGAGCAGTCGGACATACACCCGCGGGCGATGGGCAGAATGCCGATCACGCCGTCGAGGACCGTCTCCGTGTCCGGTGTGACGGTCGGGCACTCGCCGTTGAGGACGTGCTGGGGCACGTCGTCCCAGTGGAGGATCTCGGCGTCGACGCCCGCCTCGCGGAACTCCTCGCCCTGCGCGAGTGCCATACAGCCCGTGATCACCAGATCCGCGGGGGTCTCGGCGTCCAGCTCCTCGGCCCGCCGGAGCATGTTGCGCTCGGTCTTCTCCACGACGGTACAGGTGTTGAGGATCGCCACGTCGGCCTCCTCGGGTCCTCTCGCCGGGTGGTGCCCGCCCTCGCGGAGCGCCTGCTCGATCGCCTGGGTCTCGCCGCGGTTTGACGTACACCCGTACGTCTCGATGTGATACTGGGCCATGCGCTGCGTTACTACTCTCTTGGTGCTCGCGGGCAAAAGCGCGACGGAATCGTTCTAGGACGAGTGGAGATAGCACGACACAGCAAGACGAACGTCACCGGGACCTCGAACGCCCTCGCGACGCTGGCGGTC
>Ga0207755_100438_pt1 | contig 19632 bp, 21 predicted proteins | sample A23P2SouthBayCA_FD_187734 | JGI IMG/M metagenome (GOLD analysis project Ga0207755, IMG submission 187734) | Aerobic enrichment media microbial communities from Bioluminiscent Bay, La Parguera, Puerto Rico - A23 P2 (SPAdes) | ecosystem: Environmental > Aquatic > Marine > Unclassified ...
CGACCGGTCGGTGCTCGAGCCGACGAAGCACACGTCGTACCGGGGTGCGACACGGGAGAGATAAGTCTCGACCGGCGCGGTCACGACGTGTGTTTCGAATCGGCCCGAGAACGCATCGACGAGATCGGCGAGCGTGTTTTCAGCCGGTCGGCGACGCGATTCGTCGTCGATACAGGTACTGACGGTGACGGGGCGTCCGGGTTCGGTGATACGGATCGCGAAGTCGACCATCGCGCGAGCGGTGTCGCCGGCACCCCGAACCGCGACCAAGCTGCTTCGCCAGTGTCGCCGCCGGACACCGTTCGACCGGAACGCGATGACGTCGATCTCGCTGTCGAACAATCCTTTGAGAAACGACGAGAGCCCGCCGTTCTCGTGTTCGGCATACGGCGCGACGACGAGATCACAGTTCTGCTGGCGGGCGGTTCTGAGAACGAGACTCGCGGACTGGTCGCGTGCGGCCGCGACGACGGCGTCACAGGAGACGTCGTAGGCGGTCTCGAGATCGGCCGCCAGTGACTCGAGATGACGGGCCGCGTCGTCGGCTGCCCGTTCGATGGAGGGGGACTCGTCGTCACTGTCGGCATCGACGTCATCGTGCTGTTCGTCGACGACGTCGAAGAGCACGACCCTGCCGGCGTCGTGGGCGGTGGCGATCGACGCGGCGAACCGGGCGACAGTCTCGTCGGCGTCGGCCATCGGGACGAGCACGTGATCGTCACCGCTCGTCGTCCCATAGAGATAGCGGGCGCGCTGTTGGTAGAAGTGACGCCGCCAGACGACGAACGCGACCGCGACGAACGCACTTGAGATGACGATCCCGATGACGTACGCCAACTGCGCGTTGCCGGTCAAGAGCACGAGCAGTGCCGTCGAGAACGCCGCCGGCTCCTCGAGGTCGAGCGCCCACGTACAGATGCCGGTGAAGAACACGCCGAGTGCCGCACCAGTTGCACTGACGCGGCCACCCCCGAGTCCGACCGTCGTTGCCAGCGCGAGCGCGAGCCAGCCACAGAGCGCGCCGACGGTCATCCCCCCGACGAACGTCGACGGCGTGGCGTACGTTCCCTCGGGATCGGCAAAGAGCGTGTACGTCCCCGACGCCAGCGGCGGAAACAGGAGGAACGAGACCGCTGCGGTCGCGTTCGCCAGCCACGTCACCACCGCGATCAACAGCGGGACGAACAGCAACACCGAGAGATGCAAGAGATTGCCCGTCCGCTCGATCCAGCGCAAGAATGCGTCGAGTTCGCGCCGCTCGAGGCGTCGCAGTCGTCTCGCGAGCGCCCACAGCTGCTCTCGAACCCCCTCGAGCATAGCGTTTCGTTGGTCCGGGCACGACCAAAACTGTTTGGCTACGCCTGTGTCGGTGCGTCCTCGAGGATTGCCACACCACTCGAGGCACCGATGCGATCGGCACCGGCTTCGAGCATGGCGACGGCCTCGTCGTAGCTGCCGATGCCGCCGCTTGCCTTGACAGGGAGGGACTCGCTCATGAGGGCGACGTCGTCGACCGTCGCACCGCCGTCGGCAAAGCCGGTCGAGGTTTTGACCATCGCCGCATCGGCAGCCGCGGCAGCCTCGCAGGCCCGGCGTTTCTCCGCGTCGGTCAGGAGCGCGGTTTCGATGATGACTTTCACAGGAATCGGGACGGCGGCGACCAGTTCTGCGAGTTCGTCCCTGACCGCGTCGTCCTCGCCGGCTTTCAGTCGGCCGACATTGAGAACGACGTCGAGTTCGTCAGCTCCAGCCCGCCACGCTGTCACACCTTCGTCCCGTTTCACAGCAGGGTCGTGGTGGCCATGTGGAAAGCCAACGACCGTCATGAGCGTTACCTCGGGGGCGTACTCGACAGCCACCTCGAGCGCGTACGGCGGGACACAGGCGTTCATTCCGTACTGTCGGGCCTCGTCAAGGGCCATACGAACGTCGTCGGGCGTCGTCGCGGGACCGAGAACGGTGTGATCGATCAGGGGCGCGAGGTCGCTGCGATTCATACCGGTGTGGACTCGCCGGACGAGCAAAAACCCGCCCGGTCACTTTTCACGACTGGTGTGCAATCGACTCACATGGATGGTCCCGAATCCGGTGTCGTACCGGCCGTCGAATCCACCGCCGACGACATCACTGCGATGCGGATTCGCGGTGCCGCGGCGATCGCCGATGCAGCCGCCACAGCGCTCGCGACGCAGGCCGAACGCTCCACGGCCGACAGCCCCGCGGCGTTCGAACAGGAACTCCGGGCAGCGGCGGCGACGCTGTACGAGACGCGGCCGACCGCGGTGAGCCTTCCGAACGCCCTCCGGTATGTCCTCCGCGGGATGGACGGCGACACCGTCGCTGCCCTTCGCTCGTCGACAATCGCCCGGGCCGAGCGCTTCAAGCGCGATCTCGCACAGGCACAGGATCGCCTCGGCGAGATCGGTTCCCACCGGCTCCAGGACGGTGACACCGTGCTGACCCACTGTCACTCGACGGACGCACTCGCGTGCGTCGAGGCCGCACTCGAGGCAGGCAAAGACCTTGAGGCGATCGTCAAGGAGACTCGCCCGCGCAAGCAGGGCCACATCACGGCCCGACAGTTGCGCGAGTGGGACGTGCCGGTGACGCTGATCGCGGATAACGCGGCCCGACGGTATCTCGACCGGACGGATCACGTCCTCGTCGGCGCTGACAGCATCGCAGCCGACGGCAGCGTGATCAACAAGATCGGCACGAGCGGGCTGGCGGTCAACGCCCGCGAACGGGGCGTGCCAGTGATGGTCGCAGCCCAGACGATCAAACTCCACCCGGACACCATGACCGGCCACACCGTCGAGATCGAGATGCGATCGGAACGCGAACTACTGTCCGACGAGGAGCGAGCGGCGATTATCAGCGGCGCGACGGGCGAAGTTGCGGAGACGGAGGCAACCGAGGACAGCGACCAAACCCAGGTGACCGACAGCGGGCTAACCGTCGAGAATCCCGCCTTCGACGTCACACCGCCGCGATACGTCGACGCGATCGTGACCGAACGCGGCCAGTTTCCGCCCGAAAGCATCGTGACGCTCATGCGCGAGCTGTTCGGCGAACCGACGGACGATCCATGGGAGAGCTGAGACGAGGTGCTATACCACCATCTCGGAGCACCCACACTGGACACTGCGCTCGGCATCACTGACCGCCACTGTCTCCCGATCGCAACGGCCCTGTGATCGCTGTCTCATCCGTTCTAACACCGATTCCGTTCGCGTTTCTCCGGCAATCGGAAAGTGTTAGTTACTGGTGTGAGCAACACCTCGCTATGGTAGTTCCCGAGGGGTTCGTCGTCCCACCATGGTATCTGCTGGTTCCGGTCGTCGTGATACTGGGGGGCGTCATCGCACTGCTGTGGGCGCTCGAGCCGCCGGTAACTGATCGCACGGTGCTTTCGTTTGCACCCTGGATGATGTTCGGCTCGAGTCTCCACGTGCTCTACAAGCTGGACGCGTTTCCAGCGACCATCGAACCCCTGTTTAGCGCCCCGATGGTCTATGCGGTGACCGCGGTCGTCGCGGGACTGGCCTGGATCGTCGCGATCTTTCTCCACGTCGGTGGCCTGCAGCCGACGATCGCGCGGTTCGTCGGAATCGCTGGCACGGCGTTTTTCACCGTCTTCGCGATGGTCGCGATCTTCCAGAGCGTCGAGTTGGGGACCTTCGCGCCGTTTTGGCCCGTCGTTTCCGTCATCGTTGCCGGCATCCTCACCGCCATCGCGTGGCTCGTACTGGGCCTCTGGTTTACCGACGTCGCGGCGACGACGGGCATGACCGGAGCGCTCGTCGTTTTCGGGCACACGTTAGACGGCGTTTCGACCGCGGTCGGCTACGACGTCCTCGGGGCCAGCGAGAACGTCCCGCTCTCGTTGCTGATCTTAGAGACCGGAAAATCGCTTCCAACCGCTGGCGTTATCGGTGCCGGGTGGCTGTTCGTCCTCGTCAAAGTCGGCCTCGCAATGGTCATCCTCGGGCTGTTTCGAGAATACGTTGAGGAGCATCCCCGACAGGCCCGGACGCTGCTCGCGCTGGTCGCCGCGGTCGGCCTCGGTCCAGCCGTTCACAACACGCTGCTGTTCATGGTGGGGTGATACGGACTACTACGTCAGTTTTGGCGCACTCGAATGACAGTCACCGTCACTAGGTTTTTATCGACGGCTCTCGTGCACCTTCTATCATCGAATGGCTTCTGTATCGGTTCTCGTGGCCGGACACGTCAACTGGGACGTCACCCTTCGGGTCGACAGGCTCCCCGAACCCGACGGCGAGGCCGCGATCCGCTCACAGCGCCAGTCCGGCGGTGGCAGCGCAGCCAACGTCGCCGCCGCACTCACCGGGTTGGGAATCGAAACCGAACTGATCGGCAGCGTCGGTGACGACGACCATGGCCTGCTCGCCCGCCGAGAACTCGAGGCAGCGGGTGTCTCCGTCTCGGGCGTTCGCGTGATCGAGGACGCCGACACGGCCGTCAAGTACCTGTTAGTCGACGAGGACGGCGAGGTCGCGATCCTGGGCAACGACGGCGTCAACGAAGCCGTCACGCCCGACGACCTCGAGCCGTCCCGGATCCGGGCGGCCGACCACGTCCATCTGACCGGCCAGCGGCCTGACACTGCCGCGGCGATCGCACGCACTGCCAGCGAGGCAGGGAGGTCCGTCAGTTTCGATCCCGGCCGCCGACTCGTAGACCGGGACTACGGCGATGCGCTCGCGCTCGCTGACGTCGTCTTCGTGACCGATCGAGAGGCGACAGCACTGCTCGCAGACGAGTCGCCGGCGGCGCTGGTCGACGATCGGATCATCGTCGTCACCTGTGGTGCCGACGGCGCGGAAGCGTACACCCCAGAGGGGTCGCTCGTCCATTCAGGGTTCGACATCGAGCCGGTCGATACGGCCGGTGCAGGCGACGCCTTCGCGGCGGGCTTTCTTTCGACCTGGCTCACGGATGGCGGCGTCGATCGCGCACTCGCCTACGGAAACGCCTGCGGGTCGCTGACTGCGAGTCGTGACGGCGCGCGGAGCGCACCGACGGCCGAAGCCGTCGAAGACGTTCTCACGAACTGATGGATATGTAAACGGTTCTTGTGGACATTGGAAGTACCGCGATCGGCTGCCGTCGGGTGGTTCTCACCGGGTGCCGTCTGACGGTAGTTATATACGGAGAGGCGTGGGCCACTCGAGTAAGACGGTCACGATTCCGTGACTGAGAGACATGACGAAAGGAAGGGTAACCGAGTCCCACGGATGCGGCCTCAGACGGCACATCCAGTACGAACGAGACGCTGACGAGCCGCCGAGTATCGCCGCTGCAATGGCACTGGCCCAGTACTTCGGTGACGACGTTACTGCGACCAGTACACGGCTATACGACTACATCGATCCGGACGCACTCGATAGCCTCTTTGCCGAAACGAATCGTGGTGCTAGACGGCCGACTGGAACAGTCGAATTCGAGGTCGACGACGCCGTCGTCACGATCCGATCCGACCGCATCGACGTACGTCCCACGGGGTAACCGCCGTGGGTGCACGTCGGTAAGGACGGGGTTGGGGGATAGCACGAGAACCGAGACGACGAACCTTTTTTCTCAGTACCGACGGAAGCCATCGGTATGGCGACGCAGCCACATCTGCTGGTCGACGACGGAGAGCTGACGGATATCGCGCTTATCCCGGGCGATCCCGGACGAGTCGATCGCATCGCCGATCACTGCGACGAGGCCGAAACGATCGCCCAAAACCGTGAGTACAAGGTCGTCAACGCCACCTACGAGGGGCGAGAACTGACGATCTGTTCGACGGGAATCGGCTGTCCTTCCGCCGCGATCGCCATCGAGGAACTGGCAAACGTCGGCGTCGAGACGTTCCTCCGGGTCGGCACCACGGGGGCACTCCAGTCGGACATCGAGATCGGCGACATGATCGTCGCGACCGGCGCGGCGAAAAACGAAGGCACCACGAAGCGCTACGAGGCCGTCGAGTACCCCGCCGTGCCTGACTACGACGCGCTGTCGGCGCTGGTCGACGCCGCCGAAGCGAACGACGAGGACGTCCACGTCGGCCCCGTTACCTCCGACGACGCTTTCTACGCCGAGACTGGGGATACCGTCGACGACTGGGAGGACGCTGGCTTACTCGCCGTCGAAATGGAAGCCGCCGCCGTCTTCTCGCTCGCCCGTCGCAAGGGTCTCCGCGCCGGCGCGATCTGTACCGTTGACGGCAACCTCGTCGAAGGCACCCAGAAAGGAACCGACACCGACGACGACGAACTCCCCGACAAGGCCAAGAACAACGTCGGTCGCGCGATCGATATCACACTCGAGGCAGCGACCAACCTGTAGCTGGCGACGGTCTCGTTACGTCTCCTGATCGGACCGCGGCAACACGACGAGCGGCCGATCGGCCTGCGAGAGGAGTTTTCGTTCGACGTCGCCGGAGAGCAGCTTCAGCCACCGGTTCGCGCTACGGGGCGTAAAGACGATCGCCGTCGCATCGAGTTCGTGTGCAGCGTCAAGAATCGTCGCCGCAACGTCGGTACCGTACAGGATCTCCGTCTCGAGAGAGACTGGCTCGTCGGCCAGTCGTGCGTCGACGTGGTCGAAGATGCGCGCAGCGTGTTCTTCGCGCTGTTCGACACCTGCTTTGTCGGGTGCGCCACCGGCCTTTTCGATCACGTGGACAACGTGTATCGCCGGTCGCTCGTCATCGTCGATCGCCTGCAAAATCGCCTGACACGTCTCGTCGGCATCGTCCTCGCTCGCGATCGGGACCACGATCGTCTCGAGGAGGCTACCCATCGATCCACCTCCCGACGTGGCTGCGCTCGAACTTTTTAGTCATCGTCCAGGTGTTCCGTCGGTGTGAGTATAAATCTCCGCCACTATCCGTATGTTCACAGCTCCGTCGTGAGCTGTGTTGCGAGTGCCGTCGTCCGATCGGTCAGCGTGTCGGTCATCTCGGAAGCGTCCTGCAGCGTCTCGTTGATCGTGCCGAAGAGTCGATCGAACGCGATCGTCCCACCGGGATGGTGCCAGGCAGCCGTCTCGCAGGCCTCGAGTCCACAGGTCGAACACGTCTGCTCCTCGAGCGAGTCGAAACAGCCGTGACAGCGCTCGAGTGCTGACACGACCGTCTCGCTCAGTTCGACGGCCTCGACGAGTCCCGACTGGAGGGCTGTTGCCGTCTCAGTGAACGCTTCGAGCGACGGCCGAACGTCGGGGTCGACGGCCGGTTCAAGGGCAGCGAGTTCCTCGAGGTGGGCGTCGACGATCGCGATCGCAAGCAAGACGTCGCGCCGGGTGCGGCGGTAGTTCGACACCGCGTCGCTGTCGACCTCGGTCCCGTCGTCGCGAGCGGACTCGAGGGTCGCGGGCAGCGATGTCGACAGCGATGCGACGGTCGCGACATCGGAAATCGTCGCTCCCTGCAGCCGGGTCGTCTCGCGGACGCGGTGAAACAACGTCTCGGCGGTGGCGGAGGGCGTCGCCGGAGCTGTCTCGAGTGTCTCGAAACAGTCCGTACAGACGGTGACAAGCGCGCTTTCGTGAACGGTCCCCTCGAGCGGCACGTCACCGACGGGGTAAAGTCGAAGCGCAGTCGCGTCGTTGCCGACGGTCTCGCAGTGGCGACACGTGAACGCGTCGCGGTCGAATACGGACTCTCGGTCGGCGGTCCAGTCGCGTGCAGTCACGAGCGAGCGAAGACAGCGCGGCGACAAAAACACACCGGCAGAAGAGATGATCGGGACATACCGACGGCGAGAACCAACCACTAACTCACAGCGCCACGAAGTTCCGCTATGACCGACACACCGAACGATGCCGATCGATCGAACGGTTCAGACACAGCTGCTAGCTTCGCCCTCGAGCGGGCGTACGACCGCACGGACGTTGCGGAGCTCCTCCGCGAGTTGACGGCCGCTGCCGAGTCGGGACGACCGGTTACCGTCTCCGACGACGGCCAGACGGTCAGCATCACGATTCCGGACCGCGTCGTCGCCGGACTCGAAGCGACGAGCGATCCGACTACCGACCACCCGGTCGCCGATCTGGCTCTCGAACTCGAGTGGGACGATCCCGACGGCTCGAGTGTTCGGGTCACCGATCGTGATGACGGCGACACGACGGACGCCGAGCCGACGAACGGCACCGAGCGAACCAGCCGCTTCGAGGTCTACGAGGATGTGGCGGGCGAATGGCGCTGGCGGCTCGTCCACTGGAACGGCAACATCATCGCCGATAGCGGCGAAGGCTACGCCTCGCGGTTCAACGCCGAACGGGCGGCTCGCGGTGTCATGCGCAACGCGCCGACGGCGACCATTCAACGGCGCGACTGAGTACTGTCGCCGGCTCCCGCACCTGCAGCCGACGGACTACCGCCGAACGTCGTTTCCGTCGAGATCGACGTCGAGATCGGCCGACCAGTCGATGCGCTCGTACTCGAGCGACGGGGTGGTCTCAGCCGGAACGGCGTTATACTCCCGGAGGAACGAGACGATCCCGCTCGTCCCGCCGAAGTCCCCTCGATACTGGCGGAACAGGCGCGGAATCGTCGCTTTGGCTTCGTCGGAATCGTAAGAAACGTTCTCCTCTAAGAACCACTCGATGGCGATGTCCAGTTCCTCGTCGATGTCACGGGGCGAGTAGACCGCGATCGGCGGACAGTGATCGGCACCGTGACTCACCGCGAAGTGGATCCGCGGATCACATTCCCCGAGGCGGAACTGCCGTTCGAACGACGACGGGAACAGTCGTGGCAGATAGCCCATCCCCCACGGCAGTTTCGAACTCCGAAGCATCCCGTGTTCGATGTCGTTGAGACTCAGCCAGACTCCGCTAATCGGGATCTGATCGCGCGCGAAGAACTTCCATTCGTCGAGCAACCCGCCATCGAACAGGTCGTCGTCGGCCTCCTCCTCGAGGAGGAGCTGGGCGTACGCGTTATAACAGTTGAGCCAGAACGCGAGCTTTCCCTTGCGACCGGTCAGTGCCCGATCCAGGAGTGACCGCTCGAGCGTCGCGAGGCGTTCCCGCAACGGGTCCGCGTCGCCCTCGGTCTTGACAGTATAGAGGAGATCAGCCGAGAGCGAGAGTGGATCGAGCTGCGTCGACATTCGAGTCTCACTTCACGAACCAGGCCCTTGAAGCCGTGTGACGCTTCGCGACGACAGTCCTGACTGGCAATACGTTCAGGCCGTGGTTTTATCTCACTAACGCTGGAAATAACAGCCGTGAATCTCAGCAAGGGATTTCTGCTGATCCTCATCGGTATCTTCGCATATCTCTCGTTGCTGCTTGTGCTCCCGTTTTTCCAGTACGTTCTCGGTGCGATCCTCGTCGCCTACGTCCTCTTCCCGATTCAAGGACGGCTCGAGCAGCAGGTTCCGTCGCCGGTCGCCGCCCTCGGACTCGTCGCCGTGACAGTCGCAGGTGTCGTCGTTCCGCTGCTCGTAATCGTTGCACTGGTCGCCAGCGACGCTCGACAGCTCGTCGAAAACACTGATACGGCATCGCTCGGCGCGACTGAACTCGAGCGATACATCGAGGAACAGACCGGCATGACCGTCGATCTGACGGCCACACTCACCGACTCCGCGCAGGGAGTCGGCGGCACGGTCCTCGAGCAGTCGACTGCGTGGTTTAGCGCGCTGACACACACTGCCGTTGGACTGGGAGTCGCGATCTTCCTGCTGTATTACCTGCTCAAAGACGGGACCGCGCTGTTGGACTGGATCAGGAGGCTGACGCCGCTACCCGACGACGTCCAGGACGATTTCTATCGGGAACTGGACGCGGTGATGGGGGCCGTCCTCGTCGGGCACGTCCTGATCGCGATCATTCAGGGAACGCTGGCCGGGCTGGGGCTGCTCGCGACCGGAATCCCGAACGCTGCGTTCTGGACGGTGATCATGATCGTCCTCTCGTTGATCCCGCTGGTCGGCTCGTTTCTCGTCTGGGGACCGGCCGTGGCCTTCCTGTTGCTGACGAACGAGCCGGTGCTTGCGGTGGCACTCCTCGTCTACAGCACGATCATCGTCGGGCTCTCCGACGACTACCTCCGACCGATTCTCGTCGATCGCTACGCCGATCTCAACCCCGCTGTGATCATCCTCGGTGTCCTCGGCGGCGTCTACGCGTTCGGCGTCATGGGACTGTTCTACGGCCCTGTCATTCTCGGCGCGCTGATCGCGACGCTGAACGTGCTGAACGATCACTACAATCGACTCGAGAAAACTTCCGGACTGCAGTAGGAAAACAGCGGTCCGACGACCAGCCGACTGTTACACAGATTCGAGGAGAACACCCACGACTTCAGCCGTGGGAGTAGTCACTGTGCGTCAGACGTGCCTGCGAGCAACTCGTCGACGAGTCGCGTGAACCGATCGACGAACCGATCGGGGACCGTCGGCGTCACCGTCGTCAACAGCCGGCCGGTCGCATCGGGGTTTGCGAGCTCGAGGACGACGCGGTTTTGCTCGTCGTAGCGCTTGTCGACGATGTCGTGTTCGACCAATCGGTCGAGGTGGTACTCCAGCGTACTCCGGGCGATTCCGAGGTCGTCGGCGATGTCGCCAGGCGCGGCGGGTTCGTTCTCGATCAGATGCGTGACGATCTCGCGGGCGGTTTCGCGACGGAACAGCGCCAGCGCGCTTCGTTCCCACGCGTCGTACTCCGGCGGGTAGTAGTGGGTCCGGCCGTACCACTCCTCCCGGACGAGGCGATCGTCCTCGAGCAGCCGACGGATGTGGTACTGGACCTGTCCCGGCGCGAACGCCGATTCTCTGACGAGTTCGTTGAAATGAACGCCGGCGTTGGCTCGGACGTGAGCGTGGATCTCATCTCGCGTATCGGTCATATCACTGTTTCCCCCCTGATGGGTCGTACCCGTGCCTAGCGGTGGGGGGCATATAACGGGTTTCCCGCGTTCCCACTCGCCGAGAACCGCCCGCGTCCGATGTACGAACTCGAAACAGCCCGGAAACAGCCGGGAACGCCGTTGTTCGGGCTGCCAACCGATCATTGCGGTCGGTCACGAGCTTTTCACGGACGGACCAAAGGGAATAGGTTACTGCCCCTCCCAGTTCACATGTCGATCACATGGTGCTCGCGCTGTCGTTTGCCGACGAGTGGCTCGATCCGCAACTCGCGCCGATCCTCGTCGCCGTCATCATCCTTGCCGTCATCGGAACGACGGCACTGTTCGTCATCGGTCTTGTTGCGTACTCGCAGCGCCGGTCGGCCCGCTATGTCCTGATCACAGCCGTGCTGGGAATCCTCGTCGTCCGTTCGGTGATCGGACTGGGGACCGTCCTCGGACTCACCCCGATGACTGTCCATCACCTCATGGAACACGGGTTCGACTTCCTCATCGCGGTGTTGCTCCTCTATGTGGTCTATCGGAGCGGCTCCTCGAGCCGACGCGTGTCTCGAGGCTTCGACGACTAATCGGCGGATCGGGGTCGCTTGTCGCTGCTCCGATCCGTCGGGCTTTTGCCGTCCGGTCCCCGACAGTTGGACGAAACGGATGGCCCGGTATCACATCGAAACGTATGGGTGTACGTCGAATCGCGGGGAGAGTCGCGAGATCGAGCGACGGCTCCGTGATGCGGGTCACTACCGGGTCGACGGACCGGACAAGGCTGACGTCGCAATCCTCAACACCTGCACCGTCGTCGAAAAGACCGAGCGCAACATGCTCCGCCGGGCCGAGGAACTAGCCGACGAGACGGCCGACCTCTTTATCACCGGCTGTATGGCCTTAGCCCAGGGCGAGGAGTTCCGGGCAGCCGACATCGATGGGCAGGTGCTCCACTGGGACGAGGTCCCCGAAGCAGTCACCAACGGCGAGTGTCCGACGACGACGCCCGACGCCGAACCGATCCTCGATGGCGTCGTCGGCATCCTGCCGATCGCGCGCGGCTGTATGTCCGACTGCTCGTACTGTATCACCAAGAAGGCCACCGGCAAGATCGACTCTCCGCCGATCGAGGAAAACGTCGAAAAGGCCCGCGCGCTGATCCACGCCGGCGCAAAGGAGATCCGCATCACAGGCCAGGACACCGGCGTCTACGGCTGGGATGAGGGCGAACGCAAGCTTCACCGCTTGCTCGAGGAGATCTGTGCCATCGACGGCGACTTCCGGGTGCGCGTCGGGATGGCCAACCCGAAGGGCGTCCACGGCATCCGCGAGGAACTCGCCGCCGTCTTCGCCGAACACGACGAACTCTACGACTTCCTGCACGCACCGGTCCAATCGGGCAGCGACGACGTCCTCGGAGATATGCGCCGCCAGCATCAGGTCGCGGAGTATCTCGAGGTCGTCGACACCTTCGACGAGGTCCTCGATTACTGGACGCTGTCGACTGACTTCATCGTCGGCTTCCCCACCGAGACCGACCACGACCACGAGCAGTCGATGGCGTTGCTGCGGGAGACGCGCCCGGAAAAGATCAACGTCACCCGATTCTCGAAGCGGCCGGGCACCGACGCCGCCGAGATGAAAGGGCTTGGCGGGACCGCCAAAAAGGAACGCTCGAAGGAGATGAGCGAACTCAAACGCGACCTCGTCGCCGACGCCTACGGGGACATGGTCGGCGAACGTCGCGAAGATTGTCTCGTCGTCGAGGAAGGGACCGCCGACTCCGTCAAGTGTCGCGATTCGGCCTACCGACAGATCATCGTCCAGAACGCGAGCGAGCACGGTCTCGAGCCCGGCGACTTCGTCGACCTCGAGGTAACGGCCCACGAGACGATGTACGCGTTCGGCAATCCGGTCTGAGACGGGTGCTGTCGCGAGGTGCCGACCTGCCCGCAGACGTACTGGAACGGACTGATACGGTCTGTTGTTCCGATGTCCCGGCGCACCCGAGGACAGGCCGCGGGCAAGTAATAAATTTGATGAGAGTCTGCCTGAGAAGAATTCGTCTGACGCCGGACGATGGGTTCGATTCGACTCGAGAGAGTCAATACATGACCTAATCTTCAGTTCGTGGGAATTGAAACCGCAGATAAACCGCCCCGCGGCGACCGATCGTGCATGAGCGAGACAGCCAGGCAGCTCTCACCGTGTACGCGCGCCCAGCGGGACGATGAACTCGGGTGCAATCCCGGCCAGATCATCGACTTGCTGAGTGACGATGACGCGCGGGCCGTGTTCCTGTCCGCTGACGAGCCGACGACGGTCCGCGAGCTGGCGGCAGAACACGATCTCCCGCTCTCGACGGCCTATCGAAAAGTCGACCGACTCCACGAATCCGGCCTGCTCACCAATCTCAACCGTCAGTCCGGCGAGACACCCGCTGTCTACGTCCGGTCGGTCGACCACGTGTCTGTGACCTACGACGAGCCGCTCCGGATCGAGTGTATCCGGAATGGCAAGACGTTGTACTGCGAACACTGACGGTCGCGGTCGTTTCGGACGATTCCAGTTGGTGATGGCGATTTCGAGCCCCGGCGGATCGCAGGGCTGCTCGCGATCGCACCGGCACTGCTTGTCTGCGACGACCCGTCGACGAACGTCGCTACTCGATGACGACTGCGCTGTCCGCGTCGGGAACAGTCGTTCCCTCCTGTGTGGCGAACGCCTCGTGGACGTGCTCGTACGTCGCCTCGAGCGCTTCGACGATTACTGTGGTATCGCTTAGCACAGGCATGAAGTTGGTGTCCCCCTGCCAGCGTGGGACGACATGAGTGTGCAGATGGTCATCGATCGAGCCACCAGCCCCGTTTCCGAGGTTCAAGCCGGCATTGAAGCCGTCTGGCTCGAGTGCAGCCTCGAGTGCATCGAAGGTTCGCTGTTTCAAGCGGGCATGATCGAGGAGCATCTCGTCTTCAAGCGCTGCATACTCGCCGGTGTGTGCGTGAGGGATCACCATGGTGTGACCCGGATTGTACGGATAGTTGTTCAGCATGACGAAGGCGTGGTCGCTTCGCGCGACGATCAGGTTCTCCCGGTCGGTGTCCTGCTCGGGCAGTTCACAGAAGACACAGTCCTCGATCTCCGCGTTTTTGTCCTCGCGTCTGATCCACTCGATACGCCATGGTGCAAACACCTGCTCCATACTACTGGTCTCTCGATGAGGTCTTAAAGGGTTTCAGCCTGGCTGCCTGCTCAAGCAGTTCGATACACCCTGGATCGGTGGTATAGATGACTACAACTAGGTCTTGAACGAACACGCGGTTCTCGTAAACGGTTCGAGCGTTCGACGAGGATTTTCGGCGATGGTACCGCCGTCTTGCGATTTTTGTGTTTCACACGACAAAATAAAGCAGGGTTTTAAGATAATGCTACGGCAGGTAATATGACAATGGCAACGACTGACGATTCCGTTAATGGGATGACTGAGTACTGCGATGAATGCGATCTCGAAACTCTCCACGAGGTGTCCGTTCAGCTCCGAACCGAGAGCCTCAAGAAAGAGAACGCGCAGTTCTCTCGCGAGCCCTACCGCGTCGCCGAGTGTCAGCGGTGTGGCAACCGCACGAGTCAGCGGATGAACAACGCCTAACTGCCCCTCACGGTTCGACCACCAGCGGCCGTTGCTTGGTCTCCCGGGTTCGTCGCTTCCTCCGTGGTGTCTCCCGTCTCACTGCGACGATTACCGATGACGATAACCGATCGATTCGTCTTTACTTCGTCGTCACTTCGCAGCCATCCTCAGTGACGATAATCGTGTGTTCTTTCTGACTGACGAGGTAGCCGTCGTCTTCCTTGAGAACGGGGTAGCCGTGGACGATGTCGTTTCGCTTGAGTCGACGCAGTGCCATCTCCGGGCGATCCGTCTCGAGCCAGCGCGTCGCAAACGGCAGCGTCCGGAACTCCTCGGTGATCTGTTCGAGCGCGTCGCGGGCCTGGCGGTTGCGGACCGTTCCCTCGCGCTGGAGCGAAAAGATCTCCTCGCTTGCACCTTCCGTGACCTTGCCACCGCCGTCGGTCGCGAACGGCTCAATCGCGACGACGTCGCCGACCTCGAGCGTCGTCCCCTGCGAGACGGCTCGGTTGGGAATGTTCGGACTGGTGTGTTGTTCCCAGTGACCCAGTCCGTGGCCCGTGAGGTTGACGACGGGATTGTAGCCGTAGCCGTCGATCACGTCCTCGATCTCCGCGCCGATCTCGCCGGTCTCGACACCCGGTTCGACGATTTCGAGGGCTGCCTCGAGCGCCTGCTCGGAGGCCTCCGCGAGCTCGGGAGTGCCCGACAGGTCGACGGTGACGGCGGTGTCAGCCAGCCAGCCGTCGACGTGCACGCCGATGTCCAGATTAACCATCTCCTCGCCGAAGGTCGTCTCGTCGCCGATCGATGGGGTTGCGTGGGCCGCCTCCTCGTCGACGGAGATGTTGACGGGGAACGCGGGCTGGCCGCCGAGTTCCCGAATGCGGTCTTCGGCCCACTCGGCGACCTCGAGTTGGCTTGCACCGACCTCGACACGGTCGGCTGCCTCCTCGCGTACCTGTGCGAGGATTTCGCCCGCCTCGCGGTGTTTCTCGTACTGCTCTGACTCGAGGTCGACCTCGGATTCGGCCATGCACCGGGGTTGGTTCGGTCGACAAAAAGAGGTTCCGTCTCCTCGTCGGACGTCGCTACCACCGCATTGCCGCCCCGTGTGGCCACCGTGACCGGACGCGACCGGTGAGCGAACGGTGTCGCGCTCGACTGTTACAGGAGTAATACAGTATAGTATCCTGCCGCTCGATGAAACGGTCGCCACGGGTTATACCGGATGCACGCCTCGAGTACGGTGGCGTGAGAGACGCCACGAACCGAGCACGTCATCATAGACGCCGGCTCGAGCCACCAACTGTCGCCACGGGACCGCACGCAGGCACGAACGCTCCCGGCGGGTCGCTCGAGCGGTCTCGAAGCGGCAGTTATAGGAGCCATTGAAAATCAGTGCACCTGATCGCACGAGGCAGTGCGATCAGTGTGTAACCAGTTTCAGGTGTCACCGAACAACGTATCCGTATGAGTAATATAAAACGGCAGTTGCGTAGCCCCTTCATTTAACGGCATTCTACATTATTTACCATCTTATTTCTGAGGTCTCGACCCCTCAGACCCTCGTTTTCGGCATTTTCAAGAAACACATCTCGTGTAAAGATCGGGCAGGTTTTGCCAGTCGGAGACAGAAATGGTAGACCTTTTACCCCCGTCGGAGAACCGTACAGACGAGATGAGCTACGACAAGATCGACGTCCCCGAGGACGGGGAGAAGATCACGCTGAAGGAAGGAACCGAAGACGAGCTTGAAGTGCCGGACAACCCGATCATCCCGATCATCTACGGTGACGGTGTCGGAAGCGACGTCGGCCCTGCCGCACAGAAAGTGCTCGAGGCCGCCGCGGACGCGACCGGTCGCGAAATCAACTGGATGCGCCTCTACGCTGGCGAGTCCGCCCGCGAGAAATACGACGAGAACCTGCCCGCCGAGACCGTCGAGGCGATCAAGGAACACCGCGTCGCGATCAAGGGCCCGCTGACGACGCCTGTCGGTGCCGGCTTCCGTTCGCTGAACGTCGCGCTGCGCAAGAAGCTCGACCTCTACGCGAACGTCCGCCCGACCTACTATCTCGACGGCGTCCCGTCGCCCGTCAAAGCGCCCGAGGAGATGGACATGATCTCCTTCCGTGAGAACACGGAAGACGTCTACGCCGGCATCGAGTGGGAAGCCGGGACCGACGAAGTCGAGCAGGTCAAGGAGTTCGTCGAAGACGAGATGGGCGCAGACGACGTCATCCACGACGGCCCCGTCGGCATCGGCGTCAAGCCGATCACGGAGTTCGGCTCCAAGCGGCTGATTCGCCGCGCCATCGACTACGCGCTCGAGCACGACCGTGACACCGTTACCCTCGTCCACAAGGGTAACATCATGAAGTACACCGAAGGTCAGTTCCGCGACTGGGGCTACGAGGTCGCAGAAGAGGAATACGGTGACGAGGTCATCACCGAGGACACCCTCTGGGAGGAGCGCGACGGCGAAGCGCCCGAGGACGCAGTTGTCGTCAACGACCGCATCGCCGACAACATGCTCCAGCAGATCCTCACCCGCACCGACGAGTACGACGTCATCGCGACGATGAACCTGAACGGGGACTACATGTCCGACGCCTGTGGTGCCCAGATCGGTGGCCTCGGCATCGCCCCCGGTTCCAACTTCGGCGACGGCCTCCTGCTGGCCGAGCCCGTCCACGGCTCCGCACCCAAGTACGAGGGTCAGGACAAGGTCAACCCGACCGCCATGATCCTCTCGGGTCGCATGATGTTCGACTACATGGGCTGGGACGACGCCGCCGACCTCGTCCGTGACGCTGTCGAGGAGACCATCTCCTCTGGCAAGGTCACGTACGACCTCGAGCGCAACCTCGAGGACGCCGAGAAGCTCGCCACCAGCGAGTTCGCAGACGAAGTCGTCGCCAATATCGAAAAACTGGCATAAAGCCAGTTTTTCGAGCAGTCAGAACGCAGAGCGTTCTGACGACATCGAGAAACGCGCGTAAGCGAATTTCTCGGGTGTCCGGCTCGCGCCGAACACAGCGAACTGCACGCTGAGATCCGAGCTCCGTTCTCAGTTTCATTTTTCACGTCCGGCATCTGTCGTAGCCACGCACCACCGCGTCGTAACTCTCTCAGTGGCAGCAGCCGTACTCGACCGCGATGGAGACGCTCGAGGTACAGGTCGCGACGAGCGACCAGAAACGCGAGGACGCCTTCGCGGTCCGCCATGAGGTCTTCGTCGAGGACCAAGGCGTCGATGAGGCCATAGAGTACGACGCACATGACGAGACGGCCACTCACTTCGTCGCATACGACAGCGACGAGCCGATCGGCGCGGCACGGCTTCGCGAGTACGCAGACGGCGTCGGGAAGGTCGAACGCGTCGCCGTCCGCGAGTCACGGCGTGGATCGGGTGTTGGCCGGGCGCTGATGGAACGACTCGAGGATCATGCCGAGACGCTCAGCTTCGTGAGCCTCAAACTACACGCACAGACACAAGCCGCCGACTTCTATCGCAGCCTCGGCTACGAGCGCCACGGCGAGGCGTTCGAGGAAGCCGGCATTCCACATGTCGAGATGCGAAAGCCACTCGAGCGGCGCTGAGACGTAGTGTCTGTCACTCGTCTGACTGACTTTCAAGTCCCCCTATGTGGTAGACACTACCACATGTCAGCTATACATACCCCAACAAAGGCGATGGCAGCCATGATCGCCGCGATATGGCAAGCTGGCCGAATACTCGTTCCGCTCGGGATCGCGGCCCTCGTTACCGGACTCGGGCTGCTCGTCTTTTTCGGTGTGGTAACCGCGCTTCCGTGACGGTTCGATTTCGCCCCGGCAGTGACGACGTCCGGGTCAGACCCCGCTGACCCGATCGCGGACGTATCGTCCCGCCAGTCCGAGGAGTGCTAGGGCCATCGCAACCGCGAAGGCGACGACGAACGCCGAGAGCGGGTCAGAGATCGTCTCGAGTTCCCCGCGGACGAACTCACCCGCGAGCATGGCGGCGACGGCAAAGAGTACGAATCCACCGAGGTTCGCCACACGGGAGTTCGTCGTCGGGACGACGTCGGGATCATTCAGCAGCATGAGAATAACGGCGATGGCAAATGGGGTTCCGACGAGGCCAAAGGCCAGCGTGAGCACGAGCAACTGGAAGAACGCGCCGCCGAGAAACGCACCGACGGCGGAGATGAGTGCGACGCCGGCGACGGCGGCGCGATATCGGTTGTCGTCTGTCGACTGCTCCCAGCCGAGTTTGTCAGCGAGCAGATACGGTGGAACGATCGTGTTCCCGCCGAGCGTCGAGACGGCCGCACCGAGGAGGCCCGCGAGGAACACCCAGGTCGCATACTCGCCGGCGACCGGGCCGAGGGTCTGGGCGGCGCTGATGCCGTCGATCGTCGCGGGATCGACGCCAGCCGCCGGAAGAACGCTCGCCGCGACGAGAAAGACCGCGAGGCTGAAAACCCCGAACGCGCCCAGCATCGAACTCACGATGTCGACGATCGCGGTGTCGGCATCACGGACGGTCCAGCCACGGGCGCGCATCGTGTAGCTTTGCATCGTCAACAATGTGATGTGGACCGCACCGCCGAGGATGCCCGCGGCGACGAGTGCGCCATCGACGCCTGCCGGAATCGCCGGCACCAGTCCGCCCACCGCCGCAGTGGGATCGATTGGGACGACGAACGCGGCTGCGACGAACGCGACGACGACCATCGAGACGAGCACCTTGGCCCCGAGTTCCGCAACCCGGTAGCCTCCGCCGGCGAGTCCCAGCGCGAGGATCACGGCCCACGTAACTCCCCAGAGGCGCGGATCGGCCAAGACGGCGACATCGACGCCTGCACTGGCAACCATTGTCGCGCTGACCTCGGCTAACGTTTTCATGATGATCACCTGCGCCAAGCCGGCGGCCAACACGACGTCGACGACGAGCACCCAGGCCCAGGTCGATCCCAGATGGCGTTCGACGACCGAGACGATCCCCGCCTCAGTGAGTAGTCCCAATCGCATGGCGAGATACTGACCGACAGCACCCAACACCGCCGAACAGACGACGACCCATAGCAGGGCGTAGCCGAAGCTCGCGCCGGCGACCAGCAGACTGCCCATCGTCGCC